>Ga0172375_10000091_pt1 | contig 127937 bp, 104 predicted proteins | sample LakKiv1m_FD_114537 | JGI IMG/M metagenome (GOLD analysis project Ga0172375, IMG submission 114537) | Freshwater microbial communities from Kabuno Bay, South-Kivu, Congo - kab_092012_11.1m | ecosystem: Environmental > Aquatic > Freshwater > Lake | place: Democratic Republic of the Congo...
GAGCATTCCAGTGATGGAACGCCGGCCCAGGCTGATCGCCACGATGTAGCTATGCTCCGCCCGCAGGCGCAGCAACTCGCTGCGCCGCCCACCCGACGATTCACCAAATCCGGCTTCCTCGATAAGCCCTTCTTCAAGCAGCTCACGTACGATGTGAGTTACGGTCGCCGGGTTCAGCCCCGAATTGCGGGCCAGTTCAGCGCGTGAAGTCGTTCCGGCCTCTCGCACCGACCGGAAAATCATAGCCCGATTGAACAAGCGAACATCCCGAAGGTTTCGCCCGGTAGAATCGCCCCCTTGGCCCCCCAACATCTCTGCCCCTCTTTCACGAGTATTGTCCGAGGCTCCGAAATGCCTCGACACATGCCTGGTAATTGGCTTCGGACATGCCGATTGACTGATACTCTTCGACGTAACCCACCAGTCCGCCCCGGAATCGTCCGAGGTGGGCGACCAGCGTCTCAACATCGTGGAAGATTTCGGCGTGCGTGCCTGTGATGGAGGTCGTTTGGTAGCTGACGGGGCAGACAAAACATACTTGCCCGCCATAGCGCCGGCCCAGTTCCGGGATGTCATACAGGTTCGGCTGCGACAGATTGAGGAGGTCAACCCCGATCTCGATCAGGTCCGGGATGATGTTGGAGATCTGCCCGCAACAGTGAAAATAGACCGCCAGTCCCAAATCGTGCGCCAGGCGAAACTGCCGTTCATACCAGCAAACCGCCACGCGGCAGTCGGTTCTGGTGTGCGCAGGGTTGCCAAATCACGCCAGTCCTCGATTAAGTACGAGGTTGGTGGTCCCATTGTCGCGTCGAGACGCTTCCAGTTGAATCCCCATTCTGATCGGTCTCGCGCTGATCCCCAAAAATGGTGTTGGACATCCAGTGCAACGATGTCCGACTGATCCTGGTCGCGATTGAAGAAATAGATCGGCACCCGTTCCGGTCCGCCAAACCGCATGGCCTTGAACACTTCATCCCTGCGCATACAAGTATCCTCTCCCCGCTTTCGCAGGTTGAAGCCGGCGTCACTTTCGGGCGCCGCCCAACCGCGGCGATTCGCGCGATCGCCACACACCCCCGGCAATTTGCCAGCACAGCAACTTTATTGATAAAATCAATATACTGATTGTAGCAAGGCTTACGTCGTCTGTCAACACAAGCCCAAGGAGCCGACAAAATGAACGCCCTCGAAATGCTAACTATGCGTTATCCCGACCTGGCGCCATGCCAGCCCAGCGTTTCCGAAGCTTTCCAGCTTCTAGCGGCCAGCTTCCGTGGTGGCGGCAAGCTGCTGGTCTGCGGAAACGGTGGTAGCGCAGCCGACAGCGAGCATATTGTTGGCGAGCTGATGAAGGGCTTCATGCTTCGCCGACCGGTCTCGCTCGGAGTGCACGCCCAGCTCGTCGCGGTCAGCCCTGGCAACGGCGACTACCTGGCCGGCCATCTCCAAGGCGCATTGCCGGCGATATCACTGGTGAGTCAGACGTCTTTGCTCTCGGCCTATGCCAATGATGTCGCGGGAGACATGGCCTTCGCCCAGCAGGTTTTCGGATACGGACGGATAGGAGATTCAGTATTGGGTATCAGTACGTCGGGGAACGCGCGCAACGTACTTCACGCCTTGCAGGTGGGGCGGGCGATCGGGCTGCGCACGCTGGGCCTGATTGGGCAGAGCGGCGGCGCCATGCTGCCCTTTTGCGATGTGGCAATCTGCGTGCCATCCACCATCACACCCGACATCCAGGAATGGCACGTGGCGATTTATCACGCGCTCTGCCGGATGCTGGAGCAGGAGTTCTTCCCATCATGACCATGCTGGCTGGCATTGATATCGGCGGCACCAAGTGCGCCGTTTGCCTGGGCGAAGCCGTGGGTGACCAGATGCAAGTGATCGCCCGATACGGCTTCCCAACTCGTTCCACGCCCGAAGCCACGCTGGCCGAGCTCACGGCAGCCCTGGCGGAATTGACAAGCCAGCAGCCTGCCGGTTTACCCGCCGCCATCGGCATCAGTTGCGGTGGGCCCCTAGACAGCCGGGCCGGGCTGGTCTTTTCACCGCCGAACCTGCCGAAGTGGGACCGTTTCGACGTGGTGTCGCCAGTACGGGAGCGTTTCCACGTGCCGGTCGCGCTGCAAAACGATGCCAACGCTTGCGCGCTGGCCGAATGGCGTTGGGGTGCGGGTCGTGGGTGTCGCAACATGATTTTCCTGACGTTCGGCACCGGTATGGGCGCGGGACTCATCCTCGACGGCCGCCTCTACTCTGGAACGAACGACATGGCGGGTGAGGTAGGGCACATCCGGCTGGAGCCTACCGGGCCCATGGGTTACGGAAAAGAGGGGTCCTTTGAGGGCTTCTGCAGCGGCGGCGGCATCGCCCAACTGGCGCGGGCCCTGGCTGCGGAACATCTTGCGGCGGGACAACCTCCGGCCTTCTGCCTGACCGCCCGCGACCTTCCCGCAGTGACGGCAGCGTCGGTTGGCGCGGCGGCTCAGGCCGGTGACCCACTGGCGTTGGAGATATTCAATATCGTGGGCCGTCAACTCGGCCGTGGCTTGGCGATCATCATAGATGTACTCAACCCGGAACGCATCATTATCGGCAGCATCTATGGCCGGCAGCGGTCGCTGCTGGAGCCGATCGCATTGGCAACGCTGCGCGAGGAAGCGTTGCCCTTTTCACTTTCTGTCTGTAGCATCATTCCGGCAGGACTGAGCGAAAGCGTCGGTGATCTGGCAAGTCTGTCGGTCGCCCTGGAGGCGATTCGCTACCCCATTTGATGGACGATATCAGCACGTCGTTGCTGGTATTCGGCATCGCGTTTGCAGCAGCAGGCCTCGTGCTGCTGCCCGATCGGGTGATCCTCCCCCGTCTCGGCTTGTCCATCGGTGACCCGGCGATAAAACGACAGGGGAGCCCGGACCGATCGCATTGAACGTCGAAAGAAGCGGGAGCCTCCGCCGATGGCGTGCCGGCGACGCAGCAGCTTACGGCGCCGCCGGCACGAGCCGCACAGTAACAATCTCGTACGGTCGCAGCGGCAGGGTCACCTCACTTCCCACCGGAGTGAGGTCTGCCTGCTTCTCTTCAAGCAGGTTGACGACCTCCGCGCTGCCTAATGGGAAACTGCAATGCAGGGTGACCGGCCCGCGCTGGCGCTGGCTCTCGTATAGCCGGACGATCACGCCGTTGCCATCTTCTGCCTGCTTAGTCGTCTCGATCACCACGTGCCCGCTGTCGCAGGCGACCAGCGACGGCAGCCCTTGACCCGACCCTCCCTGGCCCTGCCAGACGACCAGCGGGTCGTTCAACGCGTAGGCCTCGCGCTGCGTGCCGGCCTGCCAACCGCCAACATGTGGCAGCAGACTGTAGGCAAAACGCTGCTCGCCCTGGTCGGCCTCGGGATCAGGATTGGCGGGTGAGCGTAGCAAGGTCAGGCGGATGACGTTGTCACGGATGTCGTGCCCGTACTTGCAGTCGTTGAGCAGGCTCACGCCATACCCACCTTCGCTCAGATCGACCCACTTGTGCGCGCAGCTCTCAAAGCGCGCCCAGTCCCAGCTTGTGTTGCGATGCGTGGGCCGCTCCACGTTGCCATACTGGATCTCGTACGTGGCAGTCGGCGCCAGGATCTCCAGCGGAAAGGCGACTTTGAGCAGTGTGTGGCGCTCGCGCCAGTCTATCACCGTCTCCACGTCCAGCCTGGGGCTCCCCGTAGTCAGCGAGATGCGTTGGGTGTACGCGCTGTTCAGAATGCACCGTTCAATCTCAAGCGTCGCACGCAGCGGACCGCGCTCGACCACTCTCACGGCGCTGCACGGCTCTGCCAGCCACATCCGGTCATCATAGTAAATGTCGATGTCCCACGCGTCCCACATCAGCGGGCGGTCCTCAAACGCCTGGAATTGGTTCGCCACCGCGCCGGGCGGCAGCACCTCGCGCTGTGCCACCTTATCGTAGATGCGCACGATGTCGCCCGCACCATCGAACTCCACGCGGAGGACACTGTTTTCAAGGAGCGCCGGCGTGATTGTCAGTTCGTTCTCGCCCGGTGGGGGCGCATCGTCGACGAGGTGAAGCGCGGTCGCGCTGTAGGGCGGCAGCTCGCCGGCAGCGAGCCACGTCCCGCCTTCCGCCTCCTGCATTGCCACGCGCGCGCCATCCGCCCGCGCCAGCGCCCCGCGCGGTCTTCCGGCCAGCCATGCTAAATCCGACCGCGTAAAGCCCGTCGGGTTGACAACAAGCAAGTCACCACCTGCATAACGCAAGAGCGATTCGATAGCCTGGTCGCGCACACCCTCGGCAATGCGGCGCACCCCGGCATAGTGTTCGCTTGCCTCGGCATAGACCCGCCCGGTGCTACTGCCGGGTATCATGTCGTGGAACTGATTGAGGCAGATGAGGCGCCAGGCGGCGGTGAGCTGCCCGGCTGGATAGTTGGCGGCGGCATCGAGGACGGCGGCGTACGTGGCGAGAAATTCCGCATCGTGCAGGAGAAATTCGCATTTACGGTTCGCGCGCTTCGTACGCGCCTGGGTCGTATACGTGCCCCGATGCAACTCGAGATACAGTTCGCCGTTCCACACCGGCAACTGCCCGCCCGCCTCGCGTTCCAGGTCGCGGAAGAAGGCGCCGGCGGCGCGCTGCCGCACCTGCGGCATCCCGGGGAACGACCCGAGTCGTCCCAGGGTTTCAACCATCTCGGCGGTCGGCCCGCCGCCGCCATCGCCGTAGCCGAACGACATGAACACTTCGCGCTGCAGTTCCTGTTGCTGGTAGTGCGTCCAGGTTCGCAATACGTCCTCAGCCCGCGCAAACGCGTTGTACGTGCTGATCGCCTGGCCGTCCTCGTCTGTCGTCGTGCTGAAGTGCGTCAGGATGCGGGTGCCATCCAGCCCCTGCCACCAGAAGCTATCGTAGGGTAGGCGGTTGTATTGATTCCAACTGAGCTTGCTGGTAAAGAAGTAGCGCAATCCTGCCTGCTGGATGAGCTGCGGCAGGGTGGCCGGATAGCCGAATACATCGGGCAGCCACAGCACGGGCGATTCCGCCTCGGGACCGAAGTGGGCGCGGAAGTAATTGCGGCCCAACAGGAACTGCCGCGCCAGGGACTCCGGGCCGGGGACATTGCAGTCCGCCTCCACCCACATGCCGCCCACAGGCTCCCAGCGCCCTTCAGCCACCCGCGCCTTGATCGCATCGAACAACTCGGGGTAATCCTCGCAGACGAAATCATAGAGCTGCGGCTGGCTCTGCGTGAAGTGGAACTCGGGGAAGCGCTCCATCAGCCGCAGCACGGTGTGCCACGTCCGTCCGGCCTTGCGGCGAGTCTGACCAAGCGTCCACAGCCAGGCCACGTCTATATGAGCGTGGCCGGTGGCGGTGAGCATAACCTCGAGCGGATTGCCCCCGCCTGCAATGCCTTGCTGCAGGGCGGTCAGCGCGAGTGGGACTGCATCGTAGAACGCGTCGCGCAAGGGCTCGCGCGTGTCCAGCAGGCTGAACGCTCCGTTCAGGGCGTTGAGCAGCGCCCCGCGCGCCGGGGCATTGGGATCCAGTGCCTTCGCGGCGCTGAGGGCCGTACGGGCTGTCGCCACAAGGTTGGCGGTGGCTTCGTCGATCTGGACCAGCGCACACCGGCCCATCATAAGCTGCTGAACGCGGTCGTATGCGAGATCGGCCGCAACGCCACTCCACCCGTGCAGTGCCAGCAAGTGCTCCTGGCCGTCCCGAACGACCTCGGGCAACCGGAAGGCGTGGTGATGCCTGTCGATCGCCGCGTATGCCCGGCCGTCGATATAGACCAACGCTTCTGGCAGGCTGAAGTCCGTCCGCTCGCCGATGGGCAGGACGAGCGCCAGGGGGTCGGCTCCCCAATCATCCGGAACCTGGAAGGCCGACCGCAGCGCAAAGTTGACGTCGGGCCCGGCCCACCCTGCACCTGGCAGAATGGACGGCCAGCCGGCGTCGTCTATGCCCGGTGCCACTGGCGGCGCAACGGCTGGGTCAGCCAATTCGCAGTAGCGGAAAGGCGGCAGCGGCAAGCTCCGCCGGTACACCAGCGGCTCGATCAAGGCGAGGCGCTGGGCGATCTTCTCGAACGTCCATCGTACTGAATGCGTCATGTCCTGATCTCCTTACTGTTCAACTGCATCCTGCCGTTCACCCCAGTTGTACGAGCGGAAACGTGACCCTGCGCAGCCACATCGCCTTCACGTAGACCGCTAGCTCGACCTCAACCGTGTCGGAGCCCGAGCGCAGGGTGACGCGGCTGGTGATGGTCGCGTCGACCCACTCGTCCGAGCGTACCATCCCGTCGAACTCACAGCGCGCGGGCAGCATGAAGTGCGTGCGCACCAGGAGCGTGGCCAGCTGCGGCCCGTTGCTCTCGAGCGCAACCTCACAGCGGCTGCCGCGCGAGCTGATCACGAGGTCGTTGATCGCCGACCCCCAGTTCCAGCCGTCGCCGATGTCGACACGGTCCTCGAGGCTCAGCAGGCCGTCGTACTCAGCGCCGCTGCGCTTGTCGGTCAGCCGCAGCGACCGGTCCGTGCTTGCACATAATGACAACGACGCGGCATGCAAACTCTGTTTTCTCTATAGGTTCGCTTTCAACGGACCAAACTACCCTGCGTCAGACAGGGGCGCAGGCCTCTTCCGCCATGGCCAGCACATTCTCAGGCGGCACGTTGGGCAGCAGCGCCTCATGGCTGGGGCTGACGGCCAGGGATGGACCGAGCAGCGCCCTAATGCGCCGGACTTCGGCCCGGATGTCGTCGGGCGAGCCGTTGACGAGCAAGTCCTGCGTGTCGATCCCGCCGAGAAACGCGATGCGTCCCCTGAACTTCGCTGCCAGCGTCTCCGCGTCCATGTTCCGGGCACGCGCCTGCAGCGGGTGCAGGCAGTCGACGCCCGCGTCGATGAGACGGTCGATCACGCGGTAGATGGAGCCGCACGAGTGGAGGATCACCTGGTAGCCGTGCCGGTGGCCCTGCTCCACGAAGCAGCGGAACCAGGGCATGATGAACCGATCAAACAGCTTGGGGCTGCAAATCAGGTCCAGTTGCGTGCCGAGGTCGTTGCCGAAGAAGAACGCGTCGATCAGGTCGCCCGCCTGGGCAAAGAGCAGCTCATTGGCCTCGTAATAGAAGCGGCAAATCCGCTCCGTCACCGCCTCGACCACCTCCGGGTGAGTGTACATCTTAATCAGGTAGTTCTCCATCCCGAAGGCGTCCATCGCGTTGTGGTAGAAGGGCGTCCAGAAGCCGCTGGCGCGGTACAGGTCGCCGGCGCCGCGCAACGCGGCCAGCGTTTCATCAAGGTTAACGTCGCTGAGCTTCGGCCAGTCGTAATCTTCGACCGCGGCGGGATCTTCGCAATCAGCGAAGGGCCCGGGGTCGCCGTGGCTGGCCTTGCCCCAGTGGAAGTCGAGCAAGCCCTTGCCCGTGGGGTGCTGGTACGTCGAGCGGAAGGACTCGGGAAAAATCCACCCTAAGTCATCGCCGAGCTTCGCGCGGAGCTCGCGCTCGCTCGAGGTGCCGAAGTACTCGTGGTAGATCGGCCAGGTGTCGGGATCGGGGTTGCCCATCCAGAACCCGCAGCGGTCCGCGGCATGGCCCGAAATGATGGTTCGAATGCGTTCGCGACTGTTCACAGGATCTCCATTACCAGGGTGATGGGTTAGGAATAGGCTCACTCGCGCGCTCCGTCGGCGAACGCCTGGATGTTGTCCGGCGAGCCATTCTCGAAACAGCGGTCTTGACACAGCCCGCCGGCAAACAAGAGCCGGTCGCCCACGCGCCGCGCAGCCCTAGCGCTTCCACACCTGCTCGAAAACGCGCAGGAAATTGCCGCCCAGGATCTTAAGGATCACGTCGTCCGAGTGGCCCCGCTCAACCAGCCGCCGGGTAAGCGCCGGCACCTTAGAAATATCCTCGAGCCCCGCCGGGCTTAGCTCCAGCCCGTAATAGTCCGACCCCAAGCCTACGTGGTCCGGCCCCATGACCTCCAGTGCCACCTCGATGTCGGCGACCACGTCGTCCAAGGCTTCCTTATAAAAGAAGATAATGCCGAGCACACCTCCGTTACGAGCGAGGGCTTGGAGCCGCTCCCGGTCACGCGGCAGCGAAAGCCCCGGCCGCCCAGGTATCCCCAGCGGACTAACCTCCTCCTGGCCCGGCGTGACGAACATCGTGCCGGTCGAGTGCGAGCAGATGACCGGCGCGGTGCTTGACTCGAGGATCTCCCAGAAGCCCACGTCGTTGATGTGCACCAGGTCTACGACGATGCCCAGCTCATTCATCCGCCAGACTGCTTGCTTGCCTAACGCTGTCAGCCCGCCGCCCCGCCCCGGGCCACTCACAGGACTCAGCGGCGCGCCGTCGGCATAAACGTTGCGCCGGGTATGCGTCAGGCTGGCAATGCGCAAGCCAAGCTTGTAGTACAGGTCGAGAAGGTGCAGGTCGGCGCCGAGCGGCTCGAACCCCTCGAAGGACAGGATCGCAGCGACCTTGGCCTCCCGCTTGCAACGCCGGATATCCGCCGCGGTCGTCGCCAACTCGAAATTCGCGTTGCTCTCGACCTCGTGGTGAAGCGCCCACGCCATCTGCAAGCCCTTCTCCACTGCGCGGTCCAGGTCGTGATCTTCCAGGTAAATCGCGCACGCCAGTGCCGTCACCCCGCCCTCGACAAGCCGCGGCAGGTCGTACTGACCCATCGGACCAAAGTGGGCGGTGTGGGCCGAGAAACCGAAGTTCTCGAATCCGCCGCCGGTCCCTGCCGAAGGGCACCACGCGCGAGGGTCGGGCACCTCCACGCGTTGTCCGAGTCGCATCTTGCCCGCCGTCACGGGGATCAGAATGTCGCTGTGGCAGTCGATGACAATGGCCCAGCGGTGCAGTTCGACCGCGTGCGCAGCAGGGTTCTTCGCCACGATGCCCAACTCCTACCAGGACCTGGCCTCGGCCTCGTAGCGGAACAGCTCTGCGACCGCAGCCGGGTTCATCCCTGCGCAGATACTGTTGCACGTGGCGATCATGTAGCCACCGCCCGCGCCCGCGGCGAGGCACCGGTTTACCTCGTTGCGCACCGCCTGTAGGTCGCCGCCGAAAAGCACGCGAATGTCCACGTTCCCTACCAGCGCGAGATCGCGACCGTACTCGCGCTTGATCCGGGCCAGATCCATCCCGGCCATTGGATCCAGGCCGTGGATGCCCACGAACCCGGCCTCGATCGCCATCGGCAGCAACGCTTCGATGTTGCCGTCGCTGTGCCAGATGACCGGCACGGGGAGCGCGTCCACGATGCGGCGGTGGAAGGGGAATATGAATCGGCGCCACATGCGCGGCGAGATCATCGGGCCCTTGCCGTGGCCGGCATCATCGCCGAGCACCAGCACCTCCGCGCCCGCGGCAACGGCCTGCTGGTACATCGCGATGCACCACTCAGTGCGTGCCCCGAGCAGCGCGAGTGCGAACGACGGGTCTTCGAGCAGGCGGCTGAAAAAACGCTCGAATCCCATCGCCATGTAGCCCGCCGTGAACGGTCCAATGTGGGTGCCGAAGATGAGACAGTGGTCAGGGTAGGCCGCGCCGACACAGCGGATAAGTTCGGCGTCGAAGAACTGTTCGGCCCAGCCGAGGGGTGGGGTGTGGGCCGCGAGGTCAGCGTACGAGTCTACAACCCCGCCGGTGTAGCTGCCGTTCCGCCAGACGCGGCCCCATTCGTCAACGCCGTTCTTCCAGGCATTGCTGGACGCGGGCTGGCTGGTGGGCATCAGGATGCAATCTTGCCCCACGTGGGCGTAGATTGCCGTCGGATCTTCCTCCCCAAGCTCCTGCAGCAGGGCATCGATCCAGATCTCGAAGCGCGGCACCCGGTCGGGCTGCCCGTGTTGGAGCGCGGCAAACACGCGCTCGCGGGGTTTCACTCGGTACCCTCGGATGCTGGGACGGGCTGCAGCGAGTGCGCCTTCCGCATGAGGCCCATCAGCGGGCGCACATGGTTATTCATCGCCTGCGCGGCTGCCTGCGGATCGCGCGCCTTCACTGCCTCCACGAACTGCTGCATGCTGGGCAGGCCGTAGGAGTGAAACTCCTCGATGTCGATTTCATCCTTCAGCAGCCACAGCTGGCGCATGATCGGAATGTACATGTCGAACAGGACTGAGTTCCCTGCGCCTTTGACGACGAGACGGTGGAACTGGCTGTCGATCGGGAAGTAGCTGTCGTAGTCCCGGGGATTCTCGTTGACCAGCAACTCCATGTCGCGCACGGTCTGCTCCAGTTCCTGCACCAGCTCAGGCGTAGCGCGCAGTGCGGTCAGCTGGGCTGCGGTCGTTTCGAGGATGTTGCGGGCTTCGTAGAACTCGGCAAGCAACTGCGGGTCGGCGTCGATCCGGATGCCCAAGAGCTCCGCGGGCACCGCGATGCTCGCGAGCCGCGTCCCACCGCCCCAGCCTGGTGTGACCTCGAGCAGGCCAGCGTCGGTCAGGATGCGCAACGCTCCGCGCACGCTCGTGCGGCTAATACCCGTCTGCTCTGCAATTTGCCGCTCGGAGGGCAAGCGGTCTCCTTTGCGGAGTTCGCCGCGCAGTATGGCATCGCAGATCTGCTCGAGGATCTCCGTGTGAGCCTGCGGGTTCTTGGAAGCCGAGAATTGCATGGTCTCTCCGTTCTTTGCACGGTCCGGCGCTGGGCGCATTCTAGCGCAACATGGTCTATTTGCCAAACCATACGCCTTGACAAATCCGGAAGCCTATGGTATGTTGATTATACCATAGCCAGGGGACGTCGGAGCGAATGAATATCCAGAACGAAAGCATCCGCCTTCTGCTTGACGAGACATACGCCGCGTACCTGCAGATTCCCCACTTCGCCCATTTCCAGAAGGGCGACTACGGCAGCGCGCCGCTCTTCCCCGATAAATCGCTGCCGGCCCTACTGGAGAACAAGAAGACCCGGGCGGCACTAGTCGAGAAGATCAGGGCGGTGCAAGCGACCGGGGACTACACGAGCTACGACCGCCTCGCGCTCGAGCTTGCGCAGTACTTCGTCGACTACATGATGTTCCCGGTCTCGCCCCTGCTCGAACCTTACTATTACCTGCCCCTGGCCATCACCCCTTATGAGCTCCTGATCGATGGGATGTGGGAGAGTCTACCCCTTTTGGACTGTTCGACGCCTGAGAACGTGCTCAAGCACATGACGCTGGCCGCCGACTTCCCCCGGTACGTCCGGCAGATGCGCGACCGGGTCTGCGAGCAGGCGGAGCGGGGCATTTACCTCTTCGCCGCAGTGATCCCCGCCACCTGTGAAGCCATCCGGCATTACGCTTCTGTGCCCTACGATACGCACCCGCTAAGCATGCGCCGGCCGGGCAGTGCGGCCACGGAAGCGCAGATGGCTGCCGAGCAGGCCGCCATCAACGAGGCCAATGGGTATTTCCTCGACATCGTCGACTTCATCCAGTCGGATGCGTACCAGCACAAGGCTCCCAAGTACCCCGGCTGGAGCCAATTCGAGCACGGCCGCGAATACTACCGCTTCATGCGGCAATTCCACCTGGGCTACGATCTGACGGCCGCGGAGCTGCACGCGCTCGGCCTCGAGCTGTTGGCGTCGGCGAACGCGGCGCAGTCTGCGGTCCGGCAACGTCTGGCCGGTGGCTGCAGCCACCAAGCCTTCATCGACCGTTTGCGGGGGGATGAACGCTTCTTCCCGGAGACGCCCGAGCGCCTCGGAGAGTTGATGACGGGGATCAAGGAGCGGCTTGAAACGGGGATGCGCCCGTGGTTCAGGGAGCGGATCGAGACGCGCTGCAACGTGCGCCGGCTGGACCCGGGGATCGAAAAGAGCGTGACGTTCGGCTTCTTCCAGCCCTCGCTCGACAAGGCCGTCGAGGCCGTCTACTTCTTCAACGCCTCCGATCTCCAGGACAAGTGCCAGATCGCCAGCCCCGCACTGCTCGCCCACGAGCTCTATCCCGGCCACCACTTCCAGCAGTCATACCAGGCCGAGCGCGAGGAGATGCACCCGCTGATTCGGGCAATCGTCGCGCCCGCGTATCTCGAAGGGTGGGCCGAGTACTCGGCGCAGTTGATGAGCGACACCGGTGTCTTCGACGAGTATGAGGAGTACGGCAGGCTGGAGAACGACAAGTTCGGCTGCGTCCGCTTGATCGTCGACACCGGGCTGAATGAACTCGGCTGGAGTTTCGGGCAGGCGCGGCAGTTTATGGTCGAAAACTGTTTCGCCACGCCGCAAATGGCGGTTAGCGAGACGCTGCGCTACGCGTGCAGCCTGCCCGCGCAGTGCTTGCCCTACAAGTATGGCAGCGTGAAGCTGCGCGAGATGTGCGAGCGGTTCCGAAGCGCTCGCGGCGCTGACTACGACGTGCGCGACTTCCACTCGTTCGTCCTGAACGCCGGCTGCATCCCCCTGCCAATACTGCAGGGCTATCTCGAACGAGAACTGCAGGGAGCTCGATGGCTTCGCTAGATCTCCGGGTCGGCAACCTGACCGCTGCGCCGGGCCAGAAGGTCCAGGGCTATCTCGACGTCCCCGGCACGGCCTTCGCTGTTCCCGTCACGCTCATCAACGGCGCGCAGCCCGGCAAAACGGTCGTCATCCTCAGCGGGATCCACGACGGTGAGTACGCGGGCATCGAGACCGCGATCCGGCTTGCCGCAACGCTGGCGCCGGACGAACTGTGCGGTCGCGTGATCCTCGCGCATCCGGTCAACACGGCCGCGTTCTTCGAGCGGCGACAGTACGTCCACCCTGCCGACGGCAAGAACCTCAACCGTGTCTTTCCGGGCCGGGCAGATGGGACCGCCTCCGAGCGGATCGCTTGCGCAGTCAGCGAGCAGCTCTTCCGTGAGGCCGACTTTGTCATGGATCTGCACGGTGGCGACATTCACGAGGCCCTTACGCCGTTCGTGGTTTACGCCGGCGGGGCGGCGCCCCAGGCCAACCTCCTTGCCGAGGCGGCGGCGCGCTCGACGGGGCTGCCCTATCTCATTCGCGCTGACTATCCCGGCACCACCTTCGGCACGGCCGGTCAGATGGGCATCCCTGCCATTCTCGTCGAGCTGGGCCAGTGCGGGCGCTGGTCCGAGGTAGATGTGAACGCGTATCTGGGCGCTGTTCATAACGTGCTCCAGTATCTTGAAGTGCTGCCGGGCGCGCCCGAACCGCCGGGCCGCGAGCCTGCTTACCTCACGCAGTTCCGCACCACAACAGCCGTTGTGGAGGGGTGCTGGTATCCATCCGTCGCGGCGGGAGACGCGGTCAAGGCGGGCGACCGGTTGGGCGAGCTGCGCGATGTCTTCGCCAACGTGCTGCACACCTGCCACGCCGACCAGGATGGCGTCGTGCTCGTCCTGATTACGTCGCTGGCTGTGGGCGCCGGGGATCCGATCTTTGCGATCGGCTCAGCGCCGCCGGCCGGCGGTTCCGGGGAGGAAGGGTCATGTCTCGCTACGTCGCCCGCCGGCTCCTGCTGATCATACCGATCTTGCTCTTTGTGATCTTCATTGTGTTCATCGTCCTGAACATCACCCCGGGCGACCCCGCGGCCATCATCCTCGGCCGGGAGGCGACGCCCGCGGCCCGCGCTCAGCTCTCGCACGAGCTCGGGCTGGACAAGCCGGTCCTCCTGCGCTACGTGCTCTATGTGCGTGATGCCTTCAGACTGGATTTCGGCAAATCCTACCGAAGCGGCCAGCCGGTGTTCAAGGAGATCCTGGCCAAGTTTCCTACGACCTTGCAACTTGCCCTGCTCTCATCGCTTCTGGCGGCGCTGATCGGCATTCCGCTCGGCATTCTCTCCGCCGTCCGCCAGTACTCTTTCCTGGACGTCAGCCTGACCGTCTCAGCTCTGTTCCTGGCCTCGATTCCCAGCTTCTGGCTGGGCATCATGCTCATCCTGGTGTTTTCCCTGGGGCTGAAGTTGCTGCCCTCCAGCGGTATCGGCACACTCAAGCACTTCATCATGCCGGTGCTCACCCTGGCTTTGCCGAGCGCCGCCTACCTCTCCCGGATGACCCGCACCATGATGCTCGAGACGATGCGGATGGACTACATCCGCACGGCCAGGGCCAAGGGCGCGACGAACGCGCGGATCATCTGGCGCCACGCGCTCCAGAACGCGCTCATGCCGGTGATCACGATCATCGGCATGACCTTCGCCGGGCTGCTGGGCGGCGCCATGATCACCGAGATCGTCTTCGGGCTGCCGGGGATCGGCAACACGATCGTGATGGCGATCAAGACAAAAGATTACCCGATCGTGATGGCCTCCACGCTCTTCCTGGCAACCCTGTTCATGTTGATCATGCTGGCGGTTGATCTGATCTACGCGTTCATAGACCCGCGGATCAAGGCGCAGTTCAAGTGAGGTCCGTCCAATGAGCAGCATCACTGGCATGTTCAGGAGAAGAACCGTCGTCGTCAACCGCAGCCACAGTCAGTGGTCTGAGGTGTGGCAGCGGCTGAAGCGGAACAAGACCGCCATGTTCGGGTTGGTGGTCCTGGTCGTGATTTTCACGTCCGCGGTATTTGCCGACGTGATTGCCGACTACGACTCCAGGGTCCTGGCGCAAAACGCCAAGGAGCGCCTGCAACTGCCGAGCCTCCAGCATCCCTTCGGCACCGATCAATTCGGCCGCGATCTGTTCGCCCGCATCGTCCATGGCGCCCGTTACTCGCTTGCTTTCGGGGTAATCTGCACGCTCATCGCGATCGGGGGCGGCGCAGTGCTCGGGTCGGCCAGCGCGTTCTTCGGCGGCAGGGTGGATGACATCATCATGCGCGCCATGGATGCGTTCATGTGTATCCCTGGCTTGCTGCTGGCCCTGGCGCTGGTGTCAACGTTGGGAGCCGGCCTCACCAACATGATGATCGCCATCAGCATCTCCAGCATCCCGCCGTTCACCCGGATCGTGCGCGCCGCGGTGCTGACCGTGGTGCAGCAGGACTATATCGAGGCGGCCAGGGCGAGCGGCGTGGGCACGGCCCGCGCGATCCTGCTGCACGTGATGCCCAATGCGATCGGCACGGTGATCGTCAACGCCATGATGAACGTGGCCGGCCTGATCCTCGCCGCGGCCGGCCTCAGCTTCATCGGCATGGGCATCCAGCCGCCCGCTCCGGAATGGGGCGCGATGCTCTCCGAGGCTACGACCTACATGCGGCGCTTCCCGCACATCGTCATCTCGCCCGGCCTGGCCATCCTGATCACGGCCCTCTGTTTCAATCTGTTGGGCGACGGCCTGGCCGAGGCGCTCGACCCCCGGCTCAGGGAGTAGCGTATGGCAGACATGACCGAAAAGCCGCTCCTGGAGATCCGCGGCCTCGAGGTAATCTACACGAGCCGTCGAGCGATCGTCCATGCGCTCAACGGGATCAACCTGCGCCTGAACCGCAAGGAGGTACTCGGCCTGGTGGGCGAGACGGGCGCAGGGAAGACCACCACTGCGTTCAGCGTGTTGCGCCTGCTGCCTGAGCGCACGGGCCGGATCAAGGCCGGCGAAATTGTCTTCGACGGGCTGCCCTTGCTGAAGCTGAGCGAGGCGGAGATGCGCGCGGTGCGCGGCGCGCGCATCTCGATGATCTTCCAGGACCCCATGACGAGCCTCAACCCGGTCATCACGGTCGGGGACCAGATCCTGGAAGCCTTGCAGTTGCACAACGTTGCTGGCAAGAGCCCGGCCGAGCTGCGGGAGCGGGTGGACGAAATCCTGACGCTGGTGGGCATCAACCCGGAGCGCAAGCGCAACTACCCGCATGAGTTCAGCGGCGGCATGAAGCAGCGCGTCGTCATCGCGATCGCCCTGGCCTGCCAGCCCGAGCTCCTCATCGCCGATGAGCCGACCACGGCCCTCGACGTGACCATCCAGGCGCAGGTCATCGCCATGATGGAAGAGCTCAAACAGAAGCTCGACATGGCGATGATCATCATCACGCACGACCTGGGCATCGTGGCGAAGACCTGCGACAAGATCGCGGTGCTCTACGCGGGCGAGATCGTGGAGTACGGCACGTTCGCCGACTTCTTCGGGCAGTCGGAGCGACGCCACCCGTACACGCAGGGTCTCTTCGAGAGCATCCCGAGCATCTACGACGAAGCGGAGCGCCTGAAGCCAATCGAGGGATTGATGCCCGATCCGACCGACCTGCCCGCCGGCTGCAAGTTCCATCCCCGCTGCCCGCGCGTGATGGATGTCTGCAAAGCCCGGTGCCCCGACGATTGTGAGTCGGGAACGCACATCATCAAATGCCACCTGTTTGCGTGAGGCCGCGATGTCTGATCCATTTGTGCAAACCATCGGCCTGAAAAAGTACTTCGACGTGGGCCACAACAAGCTGCACGCGGTCGACGACGTGAACCTGAGCATCGATCGCGGCCGCACGCTGGGCGTGGTCGGCGAGAGCGGTTGCGGCAAGACGACGTTGGGCCGGACCATTCTCGGCCTGGTCCCGGCCACGAGCGGGCAGGTGTTGTTCGAGGGCCGCGACATCACGCAGTTCAACGGCCGGCAGATGAAGGGCCTGCGCAAGGAGATCCAAATCATCTTCCAGGACCCCTATTCCAGCCTGAACCCGCGGCATTCGGTCGGCCAGATCATCGGCGAGCCGATGCTGGTCAACGGGCTGGTGCGCAACCCGCGGGAGCGACAGGAACGGGTGCTGGCGCTGATGCGGACCGTCGGGCTGGCCGAGCGGCTGTACGACAGCTACCCGCACGAGCTGGACGGCGGGCGCCGGCAGCGCATCGGCGTCGCGCGGGCGCTGTCCGTCAACCCCAAGTTCATCGTGTGCGATGAGCCTGTGTCGGCGCTGGACGTCAGCATCCAGGCCCAAATCCTCAACCTGTTGATGGACCTGCAGGATCAGCTCGGTCTGACCTATCTGTTTATCACGCATGCGCTGAGCGTGGCGAAGCACATCTCGGACGAGATCGCGGTGATGTACCTGGGCCAGTGCGTGGAACGCGCGCCGTCGCGTGAGCTGTTCCGCAACCCCTTGCATCCCTACACGCGGGCGCTGCTCTCCGCCATCCTGATCCCAAGCGCCCGGACGCGCGCCGTGAAGACCGAGATCATCAAGGGCGAGCTGACCAGCCCGATCAACCCGAAGCCCGGCTGTCGTTTCGCCAGCCGGTGCCCGTTGGCAAAGGACATCTGCACGGCCAACGACCTGGCGCTCAGGCAGGTCGAGCCGGACCATTTCGTCCAATGCACCCTGTACGCCTGACCTGGTTTTCCAACCACATCTCTCATTGGAGGAAAGTCACATGAAGAAGCTTTGCCCCCTGATCCTGGCAGTCGTCATGATTGCCACGCTGCTGGCCGGCTGCGGCACTCCCGCCGCACCTGCGCCCGCGCCCACCCAGGCGTCTGCCCCCACGCAGGCGCCGGCCCCAACCCAGGCGCCCGCTCCGACCCAGGCGCCGGCCCCCACCCAGGCACCAGTCGCCCCGGCCAAGGACACCCTGACGGTCATGGCTGCGATCCCTGCCGAGACGATGGATCCGTCCGCGGGCAAGATGGGCGACCAACTGGTCTGGCACTCGATGTTCGACACCCTGCTCAACTACGACGACAAGGGAGGTGTTCGCCCCAACCTGGTTGAAAGCTGGACGAAGAGCGACGATGGCCTGACCTACACCTTCAAGCTGCGGCAGGACGTCAGGTTCCACGACGGCTCCAAGTTCACCGCGGACGATGTGATCTATACCTTCGACACCACCATGAAGCTGCCGATGTATCAGCAGTTTTACCAGAGGTACACGAAGTGGGAGAAGGTAGATGACTACACCGTGAAGTTCACCGCGGCCTCGCCTTCGGCCGACGTGCCAGCGACCCTCGCGCTGATGGGCTTCATCGTGCCCAAGGCCGCACACTCAGCGGACCCGGCCGCGTTCGAGGCGAAGCCGGTCGGCTCGGGCCCCTTCAAGTTTGTCTCCCGCGGCGCCGACGGAACGGTCACCACGGAGGCCTTTGCGGACTACTTCGGGGGGAAGCCGGCCTTTGCGAAACTCGTGGTCAAGCCGCCGGTCGAGCCCTCGACCGCGGTGGTGGCACTGCAGAACGGCGAAGTGGACCTGGTCACCAGCATCCCGCCCGCTCAGATCCCGCTCATCGAAGAGGACAAGAACCTGGAGCTCGTGCAGATGTCCGGTTGGTCGTTCTTCGTCCTGGCCATGATGGGGCAAGAACTGCGCGACGATCCCAACTTGCGCAAGGCGATCTACCACGGCATTGACCGCCAAAAACTGGTTGACGTCGCGAACGAGGGCGTGGGCCAGGCTGCGACCGATGTGTTCAACACGAAGGTGCTGGGCGCAACAGCGGGGACGGTCAAGGACTACGTGGGCTATGACGAAGCGATGGCGAAGGACTTCCTGAGCAAGTCGAACTACAAGCCCGGCACAGAGCTGACGATCACGATCATGGCGCCCGACGCAGGGATGGCCCAATCCATCCAGGATGACCTGAAGAAGATCGGCATCACGGTGAAGATCGAGCAACTGGACGTCAACGGCTGGTCGGACAAGATCATGAAGGGCACGGCGCAAATGACCACCGTCCAGTTTGGTGGGACGGGCGAAAGTAGCCCTGATAGCGTGCTGGCTGTCTTCAGCAAGACCTACCCCTACCTCGGCAAAGATATGTACACGACGCAGGAATTCGAAGACCTGGTCGCACAGATCAAGGCCGAGTCGAATGCGGACAAGCGCAGCGAGCTGGCGAAGAAGGCGCTGCAGTTGCAGTATGACTTCGCCAACGTGGTCAATCTCTACGATGCGGTGATGAATTTCGCACACAGTAAGTCCATCACCAACATCGATCCGATGAGCGCGGCGACCACCATCTACTACCTGGGCGACTTCAAGCCCGCGAAGTAAGACGCTTCACGCCATAGGAAGGCCTGGCTGGTCGCTTCACCTGCGGTGAGGTGGCCTGTCAGGCCCGTTCTGCGCAACCACCTGAAGCTGGAGGTTAGTTTCGTGCTGCTCACAGAAGCCCTGGACGGAGTCAAACGCATCCACACCGAGCTGGCCTACCTGCGCGGCATCAGCGGGCTCTTCTTCTGGGATCAGTGGAACGGGCTGCCAGCCGAGGGCCGGCCGTTCCGCCAGAAGCTGGAAGGGTACCTGGCCGAAAAGCGCATCGCGCTCTTCAACTCGGCGGAGGCGAAGGCGCTGGCCGGATACTGGCAGGCCGCACCGCTCGCCGAGATCGAAGGCGAAGTGGATCGCGCCATCGTGCGCAGTTTCCTCTTCGAATACCGGCAGACGGTCAACATCCCGGTCGAGAAGTCCCGCCAGATGGTGGCGCTGGCGAACCAGGGCCGCGAGGCCTGGATCAAGGCACGGGCCGAGCAAAGCTATGAACTCTTCAAGCCGGTCTTGCAGGAGATCTTCAAACTGCGGGTCGAGCTCGCCGGGTATATCAATCCTGACCGGCCGGCCTTCGAGGTGATGGTTGGCGCCAGCGACGAGGGCATCTCGCTGCCGGACATCAATCGCGCGTTCGACCGCATCAAAGCGGTAATCCCCGCACTCGTCAGGCAGATCCGTCAAAGTCCCGTTGAAATAGACGACGCGTTTCTTGCGGACCCGTTCGACCCGCGTGAGCTGCTCGACTTCGTCAAGCTGCTCGTCGAGAAGATGGGCTACGACAAGAACAAGGGCGGCTATGGTGAGGTCATCCACCCGTTCACGAACATCTCCGGGCCGAAGGATGCGCGGATCACGGTCAACTGCGGGACGTACCGGCTTGGCGTGTTCGGCGCGCTGCACGAAGCCGGCCACGCGCTGTATGCCTGCCGAGGCAACCCGGAGATCGACGCGGCGGACCTGTGGGGCGGCGCGATGGGCGGCTTCCACGAGGCCCAGTCGCGGTTCTACGAGAACATCATCGGCAAGAGCCGGGCATTCTGGGAGTTCTTCTACCCCGAAGCGCAGAAACGCTTCACAGCCTTCGCGGACATCTCGCTGGACGACTACTATCGGGCGATCAACAGCGTCCGGCCATCGCTGAACCGCATCACCGCGGACGAGGTAACCTACAGCCTGCATCCCATCATCCGCTTCGAATTGGAGCAAGATGTGATCGAGGGCCGCATTGATTTCGATGAGCTACCGCGCGCCTGGAATGACCGCTACGAGGCCTATCTCGGCCTGCGCCCGACGAACGACGCCGAAGGGCTGCTGCAGGACATCCACTGGTCCGCTGGTGCGCTGGGTTACTTCCAAAGCTACACCCTCGGCAACATCTACGGCGGTCAGATCAGGAACGCGCTCCTGGACGCAGTCCCCAACGTAACCGATGCGATCGCGGCCGGCAACTTTGCCCCCTTGAACGATTGGCTCACCGAGAACATCCACCAGTATGGCAACTGCTACACCGCGCCGGAAATGATCCGGCGGATCAGCGGTGGCCCACTCGACGCTGGCCCATTCGTTGACTACTTGTACCGGAAATACGGACCCATCTACCAGTTGGCTCCTGAAGCGGCCGGCATGCGCGGTGAGTGACAGGTCACTTTGAAGGCTTGTGATAGGAGAATGGTTTGAGCAGCGATGTTTCACGGCATGTGCAGCCGCACTATCGGCTGCTGGACGCTGGCCAGATCGAGATCATCCACAACGAGGTGTTGGAACTGCTGGCGACAACCGGGGTGCGGGTGCTCCATCCTGAGGCCGTTCGGCTGCTGCAGGCAGCCGGATGTCCGGTGCGCAACGAGAACCAGGTGCGCATCCCCGCGCCCCTGGTGGAGGCAAGCATCCGCAGCGCGCCCTCGGCCATCACCGTCTACAACCGGCTGGGCCAGCCCGCCATGCAGCTCGAGGGCCGCAACCTGCACTTCGGCCTCGGCACCGATCTGCTGCGCACCGTTGATCTGGAGACCGGCCAGGCGCGCATGTCGCTCCTCAAGGACGTGGCCCAGGCCGCCGCGGTGGCCGATGCGTGTCCCGAGATCGACTTCATCGCTTCCTTCGCACTGCCGCACGACACGCCGACCAACACGATGTACATCGAGTGCTTCAAGGCGGAGTTGGAGAACTCGACCAAGCCCATCTTCTTCACCGCGGCGTGTGACAAGGACCTGGCCTACATCCTCGCGATGGCCGCCCGCGTCGCCGGGAGCACAGAGGCGTTGCGCCAGAAGCCTTTCCTGATCAACTATTCCGAGCCGACCCCGCCGCTCACGCACTCCTACGGCGCGGTCTCGAAGCTGTTCATGTGCGCGGATCACGGCGTGCCAATCTGCTACACGCCGGCGGCCATGATGGGCGCCACTGCGCCGGTGACGATCGCCGGCGGCCTGGTGCAGACCACGGCCGAGGCGCTCAGCGGGCTGGTCATACACCAGTTGCGTGCGCCGGGCGCACCGATCATCAGTGGCCTGGGATTGCCCGTTCTCGATCTCCGCACCTCGTGCGTCTCTTACGCTGCGCCCGAGCTCAAGCTGAGTAACTCCGCGTTCATCGACCTGTTCCACCACTACGGCCTGCCGGTCTGGTCGACCACGGGGAGCGACTCCCATTGCCTGGATGAACAGGCAGCGCTGGAGCATGCCTTCTCGATCCTCATGGCCTCGCTCGACGGGGCCAACCTGGTCCACGATGTCGGCTACCTGGGGCAGGGGTTGCTGGGCAGCCCGGCATCCATCGTGATGTGCAACGAGATCATCAGCTACGTCAAACGCATCGCGCAAGGGTTCGCGTTGACCGAAGATGCGCTAGGGCTGGATGTGATTCGTGAGGTCGGGCCGGGCGGCAATTACCTGACCCACGATCACACCCTGGCCAACTTCCGCAAATCGCTATGGGTCTCGCAAATGCTCAACCGGCATGACCCGGTCGCTTGGGCTGCCCAAGGTGAGTTGCGTTACCGGGATCGGGTCACGCGCAAGGCCAGGGCGATCCTGCAACAGCACCGGCCTGTTCCACTCGAGGCCGCGGTCGCGGCAGATCTCACGCGCCTGGTCCAGGAAGCACGCGCCGCGCTGGCGGATGAGGTATTTGTCGCATGACCATCGAGCTTCCGCAACCTATCGGCGATCATGTCGTCGGCCTCACGACCACTGAGTTTATCTGCCCGGACGGCGATGGCGCACCCCGCCGCATCCATGTCACCCTCTATTACCCGGCGGACAGCACGGAGGGCAAGCCGGCCGCGCCCTACGCGTTCCCTGAGCTTTCGGACGATGAGCATTGGCAGCGGGTCGCCCGCGAGACGCTGACCCACTGCTATCAGGACGTGCGTCCGTCGGACCGCCAGCGCGACTTCCCGGTCATCATCTACAACATGGGCTTCGGCTCTTTCGAGATGACCGGCACGGTCCTTTGCTCCGACCTTGCAAGCTGCGGCTACGTGGTCGCATCGGTGGGGCACCCGGAGACGGCGGCCGCGGTGAAGTATGATGACGGTACGGTGGTTCGGATCGCCCCCAAGCTCGTCGAGACGATGCGCTCGAGCGAGCTGATGGATGCCATCATGCCGCTCTTCGAGGAGTTCAAAGTCACCGACGAGAACGAAGACGTGCGCCTGATCGAGATGGCTCGCCAGTTCTACGCGCTCCAGCCCTTCGGGATCATGGGCACGCCGTGGGTCAACGACACCAGGCGGACCGCCGACCACCTCGAAACGCTCAACCGGGGCGACTTCCCCTCCATCTTCGAAGGCCGGCTGCGGCTGGGGATCGGCCTCGGGATCACCGGGCATTCGTTCGGCGGCGCGACGGCGATCGAGACGCTGGTGCGGGACGCACGCTTCCCCTGCGGCATCAACATGGATGGCGGCCACTTCGGCGACACTTACGGCATGGACGTCGCCAAGCCCTACCTCGGCATCGGCAACCCGTTCATCTGGAAGATGCTCAAGGCTGTCTTCCTGTACAACTCCGCCGACTCGTTCCATGTGACCATCGGCGGCACCGATCACCTGGCCTTCTGCGATGCGCTGTGGACCGCGCGCGGCACGCCCGAGGAAGCGCGCCTGGGCACGCGCGACACCGAGGGTACGCGGGCGGCGATCACGCAGTACCATCTGAAGTTCTTCGGGCATTACCTGCTGAAGCAGCCGGAGCCGTTCGGCGACCTCGGTCTCGCGGACACCCGATTCTACGAGAAGCGCGCGGCGCCAGTCTGAGCGGGGGGGGCGAGGACCGTGTCTGAAGCGCAACTGGAGCTGCCGGCGCCATCGGGCGGCGACCTGGTCGGGCTGACGCAGATCGAATTCACTTGCCAGGCGGCCGATGGGGAGGAGCGCGACATCTCAGCCACGATCTTCTACCCGGCCGGCCCGGCTTCGGCCATGCCCGCCGGCCTGCGCCCCGCGCCTTACGCTTTCCCCGAAGTCATCCCTGCTCTGCGTCTCCAGGCCGGCGACGACTTCCGGCTCGATTTCCTGAACACTCGCACCCACGCCTATCCCAACGCGCCCCTCTCGGACCGGCAGGCCGCCTATCCGCTCGTGATCTTCAACCACGGCTACCTCTTCCATGAGATGAGCAACACCGTGCTCTGCTCGGACCTGGCGAGCCACGGCTACATCGTGGCCTCGGTCAGCCACCCGGGCGAGACGGCCGCGATCCGGTACGCCGACGGTCGCATCGGCCTGCCGTACGAGTGGGTGGTGGAGCGCTACACCTCGGGCAGCGCCATGAGCCCCGACCTGGTCGCCGCGTTCGAGGCCATTCACGCCGTACCGGAAGACGATACGGCCAAGCTCATCGCGAAGGCGCGCGCGTACTACCAGTTGTCGCCCGGGCTTAACAAGCGGGTCACCGTGTGGACCGAAGACTGCATGCGAGCCGCGGATGTGCTGGCCGAGATGAACCAGGGGACGCGTCCCTCACTTTTCACAGGCCGGCTGCGGCTGGACATCGGCTATGCCGCGACGGGCCACTCGTTCGGCGGCGCGACTGCCGCAGGGCTCTGCCATGACGACGCGCGTTGCGTCTGCGGCGTAAATATAGACGGTGGCTTCTTCGGGGAGTATTACGAGGACGACCTGCGCAAGCCGCTGCTGACTCTGGCCAACCCGCACCTGTGGAAGATGAACCAGGCCGCCTTTTGGAACAGCTCGGCCGACGCCTTCCACCTGGCGGTGCTCGACGGCACGCACGGCGGCTTCACGGATTTCCTGTTCACCGCGCCCGAAGCCCTGGCCAGCGGCGCGCTCGGTACGCGCGACCCGCTCAATTACCGGGAGTTGGTCACCGTGGCGCACCTGCGTTTCTTCGAGACTTACCTGCTCAAGCAGGCGGACCGGTTCGATGATCCGGGGTACGAGAACACGAAATTCTACGCCAAGAGAGCGTTCAGGACGGTGGCATGAGCAACACACTGGTCTCGGTTTCTTCCGGCGCTTCAGCCGCAACTGCCGCCAAGGCCATCCTGGCGCGCGGGGGCAGCGCGGCGGACGCGGTGGCCGCGGCTTCGATGATCCAAATCGTCAACGCGGCGGGCACCTACGTCAGCTTTGCCGGCATGTTGGTGGGCCTGTATCGCGAGGCCGCGACCGGCCGCGTCCACTGCATTGACGGCGACTACGCCATCCCCGCGGCGGGCCAGGGTGACACCCTCCCGAGGCTGTATCGCGAGGGTAAGCCCGGCGCCGGCCCGCTGGTGCCCGGCTACTGGGGCGGCATCAAGTCCATGCTCGCGCGCTTCGGCAGGCTGCCGTTCGAAGCTGTGATCTCCCCTGCCATCGAACGCTGCGCGCAGGGTTTCGAGCCGCACGAGCGGCTGCTCCGCCGGCTGCGCTATCGGCAGCGCACGGCACCCGGCTGCGTCGAAACCTTCGAGATGCAAGATGGGAAGATCATCCAGAGCGACCTGCTCCGAACCCTGCGGCAGATCGCGGTTCACGGTCCGGACTACATGTACACCGGCGCGTGGGGCGCAAGGTTCCTCGAAGTCGTCTGCCAGGCCGGTGGCGTGATCTCCCAGGAGGACATGGCCGCGTATCGGGGGGAGATCACCGAGCCGATCACGACCCCTTATCGCGACTTCACGCTGTTTGCGGCGCCACTGCCGAACGTGGGCGGCCTGATCACGCTGCTGATCCTGCGCATGCTCGAACGGCTCGACCTGCGAACGCAGGGCCACTTCACGCAGGATCCCGACGCCTACATCGGGTTGGTTTCCGGCCTGCGCGCGTACATGCCCTTCCTGAACCGCCTGCTGGGAAACATGGATGATGCCGCCCTGGCAGGCGCGCTGGGCGGACGGACAATTCGCCTGGCAGAGGTGCTCGCTCCGGCGACCATCGCCGCCCTGTGGGATGCGATCAAGGCGGGCAGCCTTCAAACCGTGCCGATGGAGAAGCCCGACAACACCGACGCGGTCGTCGCGGTGGATAGCCAGGGCAATGCCGCGATCATCATCCACTCGGCCTGCGCCACGACGGGCCGCGACGGGCTGGTGGTGGACGGCATTTCGCTGCCGCGCATGGCGGCGGAGGCGCCAGGCCCCGTAGCGCAATCGGAGCGACGCATCGCCGGCATCTTCAGCCCGATCATGGCGCTCAATCCGCAGAGGTTCATTGCCGCAGGCGCAATCCACGCGTCGTTGTATGAAAAGCAGAGCGCCACGCTGCTGAACGTGATGGAGTACGGCCTGCCCCTGGACGAGGCGAACCGGCTGCCCACGCCGCTCTTCCCCGACTACGATCAGGCCGGCGCGTTCACCGAGGTGATGTTCCTGGAGCAGTTCGAACCGGCGTTCCTCGCCGCACTGCGGGCGCGTGGGCTGCGCTTCAAGGACGGGCGGGAGGGCGGCCTGGGCCGGTTTGTTACCGAAGAGAACCTGGACCTGTTGGAAAGCCCGCTGGTCGGCGTCGAGGTGGATCGGGCGAGCGGCGTCGCGCTCGGCGCCACCTCCGGCCGTTACGATGGCGTCACGCTTGCGGAGTGAGCGAACCTCATGCCCACCTATGCGCGCACCCGTTGGAATCTGGCCGATCTCTTCCCCGGCCCCGACAGCCAGGAGCTGGAAGCCGCAACGCGCGAGCTGGAGTCGCTGACGGCTGACCTGGAGGCTGCCCGGCCATCGCTCGCGGCCGACATCGCGCCGGCCGCCTTCGTTGAGATCCTCGCCAAGCTAGACCGCATCCATCAGCGCAAGTCCCGGCTTCAGACGTACGCGGCCCTTTACTTCACCGAGGACACTCGGAACCCGGCTGCGCCGGCCTTGCGCGGCCGCATCGAGGCGCTCATCGCCGGGTGCGCCAACCGGCTGTTGTTTTTCGAGTTGTGGTGGAAGACGCTGCCGGCTTGCGACGCGGGGCGGTTGCTGACCGCTGCCGGTCCGTTCCGCTACTGGCTTGAGCGCCAACGCCAGCTCACGCCCCATACGCTCAGCGAGCCGGAAGAGCGGATCATCAACCTCAAGAACGCCACCGGCAGCGCGGCGCTCAAGACGCTCTACGGTGCGATCACGAACCGGCAGGTGTTTCGCGTGCGGGTTGGCGGGGAGGAGAAGGAGCTGAACCGGGGCGAGGCGATCAACCTCATGCGCCATCCCGATCCCGACGTGCGCGCGGCAACGCACCGTGCGCAAATGCAGGTTTTTGAGCGCGATAGCGGCTTGCTCGGCCCGATCTATCTGAGCCTGGCGCGCGACTGGCGCAGCGAAAACATGGACCTGCGCGGACACGCAAGCCCGATCTCGGTGCGCAACCTTGTCAACGACGTTCCCGACGATGTCGTCGCCACGCTGCTCGACGTGGCGCATGCCAACCGCAGTGTCTTCCAGCGCTTCTTCCGGCTGAAGGCACAGCGGCTCGGCACGGAGCGCCTCCGCCGATGCGATCTGCTGGCGCCGGTAATCGCGTCGAACAGAACTTACCCCTACGAAGAGGCGACCGCGTTCATCCTCGATACGTTTCATCGCTTTGACCCCCTCTTTGGCGAGTTGGCCGAGCGTGTCCTGGCTGAACGCCACGTGGACAGCGAGGCGCGGCCGGGCAAGGGGTTCCTGTGCTTCTGCTCCGATCCGAACGCGTCCGCCACGCCCTTCATCAACATGAGCTATGAGGGCGGGCTGTTCGACGTCCTCACACTGCACCATGAGTTGGGCCACGCCATCCACGCCCTGCTGTCACGCGGCAATCCTGCCCTGACCCGGTTCCCATCGCTGCCGCTGGCCGAGACCGCGTCGATCTTCAGCGAGATGCTGCTGGTCGAAGAGCTGCTCGGCCGCGAAACCGATGTCGCGGCGCGCGGCGACCTGCTGTTCGGCCAGGTGGACCGCTTGTATACCGCCATCCAGCGGCAGGTGAACACCGCGCGGTTCGAGATGCGCGGCCATGATCTGGCGCAGCAGAACGCGACGGTCGGCCGATTGGCTGACGCCTACCTGGACGGCCTGCGCGACCAGTTTGGCGATTCGGTAGACGTTCCCGACGAGTTCCGCTGGGAATGGCTTGGCATTCCGCACCTTTTCGAGTATCCTTTCTACGTGTACGCCTATGCGTTCGGGCAGTTGCTGGTGCTGGCACTATACCGGAAGTACCAGGAGGAGGGCGAAGCCTTCAAGCCTGGGTACATCTCGCTGTTGTCGGCCGGGGGGTCTGCCTCGCCCATGGCGCTGTTGGAGCGCGCGGGCATCGATGCTCGCATGCCATCGTTCTGGCAAGGCGGCTACGACGTGGTCACGGGGCTTGTCGCCGAACTGGAGCGGATGGCATGAACGAGTCGCAGTTTGAGCCGCTGTGCTTCGCGGAGAAGCCGGCGGAAGAGATGGTCGCCACGGCGCAGTGGTTCTACCGCGAAATGAAGCGCCGGCGGACGGTGCGTGAGTTCGCGAGCCGGCCCATCCCGTCCGGCCTGATCGAGAACGCGCTGCTTGCGGCGGGCACCGCGCCGAGCGGTGCGAACAGACAGCCCTGGCATTTCGTCGTGGTTTCCGATCCGCAGGTCAAGCGACAGATTCGAGGGGCTGCGGAGGCCGAAGAGCGCGCGTTCTATGCCGGCCGGGCGTCGCAGGAATGGCTGGACGCGCTCGAGCCGCTCGCAACCAATGCGGAGAAGCCGTTTCTGGAAAGCGCCCCGTGCCTGATCGTGGCATTCCTGAAGAAGGTCACCGTCGACGAACACGGCGCCGAGCACCGGAACTACTACCCAACCGAGTCGGTCGGCATCGCGACCGGCATCCTGATCACCGCGCTGCACCTGGCGGGCCTGGCCACCTTGACCTACACGCCGAGCCCCATGAGCTTTCTGAACAAGATCCTGGGGCGGCCGGACTCGGAGCGGCCGTTCCTGATTCTCGTGGTGGGATACCCGGCGGCAGGTGCGACGGTGCCGGTGCTGGCGAAGTATCCGCTCGAACGGATTGCGAGTTTCGTGATGGGTGAGTAGGGCAGGCGCCCGTAGGAGTGACCATAAGACGGATGCGGCGCAATGAAGTCTCGCATCAGGCTGCGGCTGCAACTCGGCCTTGGCCCAGTGTTCCTCCGCCTGACCCAGTGGAAAGGCCCAACCATGTTCGGTCGGGCCTTCACATTCCGAGGCTACGGGTAGCGCACATCGTCTTGGCACGCGGCATCAACAGGGTCAATGCGTTGCAAAGTTGCGGAAGCCCACCACAAGGACATCCGCGCCACTGCCTCTCCGTCCGATCGAAAATCCTATCAATGCTCTGGCCTCCAGTGAGCCGCCGAGAAACATCAACGTAGTCCGTTGCCTCGCGGTGAAGGAGGTTGAGAAACCGCAGCGCAAGCACCGGGCTCAGATCGCGGTTCAGGGCCTCGATGCCCTTGATCCTCAATGCAGTATCATTCACCGTCATCGCTGTATCTATCGTCTGGCCACCTGCCTGACATAGTCTACTGGTTTCAGGATCGCCATCGGCAGTTGCAGTCGCTGCGCCTGACGAATCAGTCCGACAGCATTGCTGTCAAGCGCAATTTGGCGGAGACTACGTCCTGCGCATCCCATCTCGATGCAGCAATTGGGTACTCGACTTGGTTCCGTGGCTCACTGCGCCACTGCCCGCCAGTTCCCGCGTCCAGGCAATGCTGGCGTTCCAGGCACATCGCTTCATTGACCACGACTCGGATCAGCATTCAAGTAAAGGGCTGAAGGATGTGATCGCTTCGCTGTCGTAATCGCCAAGACAGCCGCCGCACACAGCGGCCCTCGCAGTGACGGCTCACGCAGCACGTTTCACGCCACATTCCCCGCGAACAACTGATACACCCGCGCCATCACCTTGATCCCTTCGACGAAATCCGCCAGGCGGACCGACTCGTTGGGCGCGTGGACGCGGGAACCGGACCAGCCGACGCCGATGCTGACGGCCGGGATGCCGTAGGCCTGACACAGTTGGTACATCGGCCCGCTGCCGCCAACGCAGGGCAGCACGACCGGCGCTGCGCTGTGGACATCGCTGATCGCCGCGACCGCCGCATGGACGACCGCGGCAGCCGGGTCGGTGCGCGCCGGCATCAGGCCATCTTCAATGTCCACGACTGTAATGTCAGAGAAGCGGCGGCGGGCCAAGTGGTCACGCAGCAGGCAGAGCGCGTCCGCCGGCGTCTGGTCGGGTACCAGGCGGAAGTCGAGCTTGGCCGTGGCCTGGCAGGGAATCACCGTCTTGGCGCCGGGGCCGCTGTAGCCGCCCCAGATGCCGTTGATGGTGCAGGTCGGCTCGAACATCAGCCGGCGCAGCGCGGCCACGCCCTCTAACCCGCCCAGGAACTCAGCCATACCATACGCGCGTTGGATCGCCGTCGCATCGAAGGGGATCGCGGCCAGCATCGCCTCTTCGGCGGGAGTGGGCGGGCGGATCGCGTCGTGGAAGCCATCCACCGTGACGCGACCGTCGGGGGCGCGCAGCGTGCTCAATGCCTCCACCAGCCGCCAGACCGCGTTGGGATAGAGGCCGCCATTGCCAGAGTGCGCATCGGAGTTGGCTGTCCGGACGCGCAGCTCGACCGTCAGTATACCTTTCAGCCCCAGGCTGACTTCCGGCCGATCCGCCGCGTCCTTGTAGCCGGCCTCCCAGATACAGCCGTCGAGCGTGCGCAGCAGGCCGGAGTGCGCCGCGGCGAAGGCGGCCAGGTGCGGGCTGCTGATCTCCTCTTCCCCTTCCAAGACAAAGACCAGGCGCAGGGGCAAGTCGCCGAAGACCTGACGGTAGGCCCAGGCCGCGCACAGGCGGGCCACCAGGTTGGCCTTGTTGTCTGCCACCCCGCGGGCGTAGAGCGCGCCGTCTCGCACGGCCGGCTCAAAGGGCGGCGAGATCCAGGCCTCCAGCGGATCGGGCGGCTGCACGTCATAGTGGTTGTAGATCAGCAGGCCGCGCGGCCCCGCGCCGGCCTGGCCCAGCACGACCGGCGCGCCGCCGGTGGGCGCCAGCTCTGCGCTCACGCCGGCCCAGCGGCACACCGCGGCCACCTGCTCGGCGGCCTCGGCCATCGCCGGCCCGCCTTCGGCGGCGATGCTCGGCACGCGGCACAGCGCGCTCAGCCGCTCGATGAAGTCGGCGGCGTGGGTTTCGATGAAGGTGTCAAGGGCGGCATAGGACATGGTATTCGTACCTCCTTGCGGATTGGATCGGTGCCCATCGCATCACCACTGCCAGCGCGTCGGGTCAGCCCCTCTCTCGGTCAGCCGGCAACGATCCGGGCATCCAGCGCCAGGACCCCTTCCGGGCGCACAAGCAGCGGGTTGATGTCCAACTCCCGGATCTCCGGATGCTCCAGCATCAGGCGAGACACGGCCAGCAAGCTGTGCTTCAGCGCTTCCATATCGAGCGGCTTCTCGCCTCGGACACCAGCCAGCAAGCGGCTGCTCCGCAGCTCGGCGATCATCTCGCCGGCATCGAAGGCCGTGAGCGGGGCAATCCGCAGGCTGACATCGTCGAACACCTCGGCATAGACGCCGCCCAGCCCCAGGAGCACCACCGGCCCGAACGTCGGGTCGCGGCGCGCACCGACGATCATCTCCCGGCCGCCGCCGGCCATCTTCTGCAGCAGGAACTGCGCCACGTGGGCCGTCGGGGCCTGCGCTTGCAGGCGGGCGCGGATGTCCGTCCATGCCTGGTGCAACTCAGCCTCATCTGCGATGTTCAGCAGCACGCCGCCCAGATCGGTCTTGTGGCTGATCTGCGCCGAGACGACCTTGAGCGCAACCGGGTAGCCAAGCTGCCGGGCTGCGGCCGCCGCTTCATCTGCCGTGTGCGCCACCCCCCAGGGTGCGGCCGGGATGCCGTATGCCTCGATCAGTGCCAACGCCTCCGGCAGGAGCGGGGATGTTTCAAAGGGCGCCTCGGTCGCCTTGGGCAGCACGGCGTTGAAGCGCTCAACGGCCAACGCCGACCGGCGCTGCTGCCAATCCCGAGCCGCGGCCAGCGACTGGATGGCGTCGCCGATCTCGCGATAGATCGGCACGCCCAGATCGCGCTCCAGGGCGCCAACTTCCTGCGCTCCGGCAGATATCACGAGCGCCAGCGGGAGGTCGAGCCGCTGGGCCAGGTCCCGCAGCCCCTGGGTCAGGCGGGGCGTCTCCGTGTCTTTCCAGATGGGGGAGGATGTATACGATAGGATGACCGCGTCCGCAGCCAGGCGCTGGCACCCGGCCTCCACCAGCCGCAGCCAGGTATCAACGCTGAAGATCGTCCCCAGGTCGATCGGGTTGCTGATCTGGACGATATCGGTGTTGAAGTGGTGACCGAACTCCTCGACATACCAATTCGGGATCTCGATCAGGCGGAAGCCGTGCGCTTCGGCCTCGTCCACGGCCATCACCCCGGTGCCGCCGGAACGCGCGAACACCAGCAGCTTGTTGCCCCGCACCGGCGGCGCCGAGAAAGCCTTGGAGACCTCCACCATCCGCCGGAAGTCCGGCAGCCGGACGATGTTGGCCTGGCGGGCCAGCGCATCCACCGCACGGTCGTCGGTTGCCAGCGCGGCCGAGTGCGACTGCAACGCCTGCCGGCTGGCCGTTGTCCGGCCCGACTTCAGCATCAGGATGGGCTTGGCGGCGCCGCGTGCCTGTTCCAGCAGCTTGCGCCCGTCCGCAAAGCTCTCCAGGTAGAGCCAAACGATGTCGGTCGCGTCGTCCTGCAAGACGTAGGGCAGAAAGTCCGTCTCGTTCAGGTTTGCCTTGTTGCCCATGCTGACCCCTTTGGCGACCCCCAGGCCGCCTGTGGTCAGCACGATGCCCATGTGCAGGAGCAGCGCGCCGCTCTGCGAGATCACCGACACGCGCCCCGCGGCCAGCCAGTCGGGGGTCATGGGGCCGAACGGGGTGAACACGTTTGCGGGCACATTGACCACGCCGAAACCGTTAGGCCCTGTGAAACGGATGTCCCACCGGGCCGCGATCTCACGCAGCGCCTGCGTCAGCGGCGAGCCACCGGGCACGAATTCGTCGAAGCCGCTGCTGATGATGCAGGCCGACTTGATGCCCGCCTGCCCACACGCTTCCAACGCGCCGGGCGCGGCGCGAGCGCCGGTGACGATCACCGCCAGGTCAGGCCGTTCGGGCAGTTCCGCCACCGATGGGGCGATCGGCCGGCCCTGGTACTCGCCGGCGCTCCGGCCTACCAGGTGAATCCGGCCCGGATAGCCGTAGGCAAGCAGGTTGGTCAGGACGCTCTGCCCCTGGTTGCCCTCGCGCGGAGAGAAGCCGACGATGGCGATGCTTGCGGGGCGGAAAAACCCCTGCATCACGGTATCGAGTGTACTCGTCATGGTTCCGCAGCTCCCTGCAGATTCGCCAGTGCGATCCGCCGGGCTGCGGCGTCGGTCGTGATCCCTTCGGCGCGCGCGATCGCATACACCTGCCGCAGCGTGTCTCGGACGCGGCTGACGTTCGCCTCAGCCTGGTGCAGGCTCCAGCCGAACGACTCCATCCCGGTGATCGCCATCGCGCCGCCGATGTTGACCACGAAGTCGGGCGCGTAGAGGATGCCGCGCTCCTCCAGGCGGTGTATATCCTCCGGCTCCGCCAGTTGGAGGTTGGCGCCGCCCACCACCGCACGGCAACGTAGCCGCGGGATCGTATCGCGGTTGAGGATGCCGCCCAGCGCGCAGGGAGAGAAGATATCGCACGGCGTGTCGAAGACTTGCTCGGGCGGGACGAAGGCCAGGCCCGCCTGATCCCGGAAGTGACGAATCGTCGGCTCGGAAACCTCGCTGAAGAGGACTTCCGCGCCTGCAGCGGCCAGACGTCCGATCAGCGCCGCGCCGACACCGCCGGCTCCCTGCACCAGCACCCGTTTTCCTTGCAGCGATGCGTCGCCATCCAGATACTCGACGGTCGCCTGGATCCCGCAGAACACCCCCAGGGCGGTCGGCCCGCTCGAATCGCCTTTGCCGCCGGCCGCCGGCGTGCGCGCGTGGACGTAAGGCGCGCCCGTCTCGCCGATGATGTCCATGTCCGCCGACGAGGTGCCGACGTCCGGCCCGGTGGCATACAGGCCGCCGAGCTGCTTGATCAATCTGCCGTAGCGGCGCAGCAGCGCGGGCCGCTGGCTGGGGTCGAACCCCGCGGGGAGCGCGATCACCGCCTTGGCGCCGCCCTGCGGGAAGTTCGCAGCCGCGTATTTGCAGGTCATCGCCTCGGACAGTCTGAGCGCGTCCGCCAGCGCCAGCGACAGATCGGCGTAGGGCTTCATCCGCGTCCCGCCAGACGCAGGCCCCAGGCGCGATGAGTGGATGGCGATGAAAATCCACGCGCCGGTCGGCCGGTCGTATTGCACCACGACCGATTCCCCGTCCCAGCCTTTCAGCAGCGATTCTATGTTCAAGCCGCTCGGCGTGTCATCCATACCGCGCCTCCTTGGTTTCATCCTGCAAGCCCGGTTCATGCCCTGCCGCCAAGCGCGCGCCCTCGGCAAAGGCGCGTTGATTCAGCGCGAGGGAGCGCGCCGGGATGCGCCGGGCGAGGACGCGATCCCACGCCTCGGGAGGCAGCGCCAGGCACGCGGCGAGCGCACCCAGCATGAGCATGTTGGCAGCACGGACGTTGCCCAACGCCGCTGCGGCTTCGGTGGCCGCGATGTCGATGACGCGCAGTCCTTTGCCCGCCAGGAACTCGATGGCGTGGTGCGGATAGCTGGCAACGGCCGATCCCGCCGAGAAGGGCAGGATCTCATGCGCGTTGATCACCAAGACGCCCTCCTTATGCAGGGTATGGGCATAGCGCAAGCCCTCCAGCTTCTCCAGCGCCAGGATCACATCGACGCGGCCCGGGCGGACGAGCGGCGACCGGATCTCGGGGCCGTACCGCACCTGGCAGGCCACGCTGCCGCCGCGCTGCGACACGCCATGCTCCTCCGTCTGCGTGGCGTCGAAGCCGGCCTCGATGGCGGCCAGCGCCAGCAGCTCGCTGATGAGGATGACGCCCTGCCCCCCCACGCCAGCCAGGATCACACTGGTGGTGTTGTCCATGTAGGACCTTTCGCCTCCATCCCCTCATGCAACCGCCGCGTCCCCGACGATGGCGCCGCGAACGCAGAGCTGCTGACAAACAGTGCACGCCACGCACGCCAGCGGATCGATCTGGGGGAGGCCGTCCGGCCCCTCCGCCAGCGCAGGACAGTTGCTGTGATAGCACGCGCCGCAGTCCGTGCAAAGATCGCCGAGCACGTGGAGCGGCGTGAGGTCCCGTGCCCGCATCTCGGGTGCCTGCTGGCACAGCCCGCGCGCGATGACCACCGCGAGCCCGTCGTAGTTGAGCGCCTGTGCGATGGCCCGCCGCACGGCCTTGCGATCCCACGTATCCACCACAACCACCTGCTCGACGCCCGTCGCCCGCACCAGCTTCTCCAGGTCGAGCCGGGGCGCGGGCTGCCCCTGCAGGCGCTGTCCGGTGCCGGGGTGCGGCTGGTGACCGGTCATGCCCGTCGCGGTGTTGTCCAGGATAATCACCGTGTTGCGGCCGCCGTTGTAGGCGCTGTCGATCAGGCTGGGGATGCCGCCGTGGATGAAGGTCGAGTCGCCGATGACCGCAACGCTCCGCTCGTGGCCGGCTCGCTGCAAGCCGAAGGCGACGCCGATCGACGCGCCCATGCTGAAGGTCGTGTGTTCGGCCTCGTAGGGCGGCAGCACGCCCAGCGTATAGCAGCCGATATCGCCCGAGACCGGCACCTTGAGCTGGCGCAACACATCGAACACGGTGCGATGCCCGCAGCCGACGCAGAACATCGGGGGCCGCGGCAGGATCGGGATCTCATCGCCGTAGCTTGCCCTGGGCGGCGCCCCGTCGAGGGCCGCTGCCAGCCGCTCCGGGCTGTACGCGCCGATCACCCCGAACAGCGCCTTGCCGATCACGTTCGTGGCGCCGAAGGCCAGGAGCTGCTCCTCGATGAACGCCTCGCCCTCTTCGACCACATAGACCTTGTCGTGCTCCCGGCAGAAGGCCAGCAGCGCCTGCCGCGGCAGCGGATAGGTCATGCCCAGCTTGAAGAAGTCCGCCTGGTCCCAGACCTCACGCGCGTACTGGTAGGCCACACCGCAGGCGATCACACCGATGGCGGAGGGCTGATCCGCGGCCACGATTCGGTTGAAGGGTGTCGTTTCCGCGTAGGCGGTCAGTCTGTCCAGCCGGGCTTCGATCGCGCGACGATGGCTGGGGCCATAGACGGGGATCGCGTAACGCCGGCCGTCCGGGACGAACTCGCGCCGCGGGCGCTCCGTCCGCTCGCCGAGCGCCACCTGGCCTTTCGTGTGGGCCGAACGCATGGTGGTGCGCAGCATTACCGGCACGGCGAACGCCTCGCTGAGATCGAAAGCGCCGGCGGTGAAATCCTTGCACTCCTGGCTGTTGCTCGGCTCCAGCACGGGCATCTTCGCCATGCGCGCCAGGTAGCGGTTGTCCTGCTCGTTCTGCGAGGAATTCATCCCCGGATCTTCAGCGCTGACCACCACGAAGCCGCCGTTGGTGTCCGCATAGGGGAAGACCATGAAAGAATCGGCTGCGACGTTTAGTCCCACGTGCTTCATCGCAGCCAGGGCGCGCACCCCGCCGATGGATGCGCCCATCGCCTCATCGAACGCCACCTTTTCGTTGGCCGACCACTGCGCGTCGATCTCCCGGTAGTTGCGCAGCGCCTCCAGGATTTCGGTGCTGGGCGTGCCGGGATAGCCTGCTGCGAAGCGCACGCCGGCTTCCCATGCCCCGCGCGCGATAGCTTCGTTGCCGAGGAGGAATGTTTTCAAGCTGCTCCTTGTTGCCTGGGTCAGACCGCGAATTCCCGCTGGGCCAGGGCGCGTTCCGCCTCACTCACAATCTCGTCAAGCGCCTGGCTAACAGCGGGCAAGAGCGGCTCGGGCGTGCGCGTGGCGAGGATGCGCCGGGTCGTTTGAGTGATCAGCTCGCCGTAAGATTTGCCGCCCCGGGTGAGCCAGTTATCGGGGCTGTGCCGGTTGAACGCGTGCGGCCGCCAGAACTCCTGGCGGTGATGCCTGGCCGTGTGCTCCTCCGCCAGGTAGCTGCCGCCCGGCCCGATCTGGCGGATCAGCTCCATCGGCAGCGTGTCCTCATCAATATCAAAGCCGCGACGCAGCCGCCTGACATAGCTGATGACCTCGTTGCACATGACGATCGCCGCCGGGTTGCCGATCAAGCCCTGACCCAGATAGCCGATGTCGTGGATGAGATTGGCGCCGCTCATGGCGGACATCAGGATCGTGATCGCGGCTTCGGATGCGGCTTGTTCATCCAGCACGCACGAATCGCTGCAGCCAGCGGTGCCCCACTGCGGCAAGCCGTAGTAATGGTAGAGATCCGTGTAAGCCGCATCGGTCAGCCTGTACTCCGGCGCGCCGTAGCTGAAGATGGCGGTCCGCATGTCCAGGGGAACCACAGTCAACCCGGAGACGATCGGCGCGCCGGCCGCGCGGGCCTGGTGCAAGACGACGCCACTCAGCGCCTCGGCATTGGCCACGGCGATGGCGCCCGCCAGCGTGATCGGCCCGCTTGCGCCCGCCAGCATCCCCTGGGTGTAGTTGACCGGCAGCCGGTTGTCCGCGCACAGAAACAGCTTCTCGACGCCGCTCCGGGAATGGGTCAGCGGGGATTGCGTTTCCGCGTAGTGGATCAGAAACGGTCCTTCAGCCAACGCCGCCCGTCCGCCGCGTACGGCCGCGGCCATAGCGAAGATGATGTCGAGATCATCGCGGCCGGCCGCAGTGAAGAAGATCGGTTTTGTTGTGTTCTTGACCAACGCCCTGAACGATTCGATGTACATGGTGTTGGTGGGCACATCCTGCGGCAGCGCGTAGGATGCGACGAAATCCACCTCCTGGCAAGCATCCACAACGCGCGCCGCATTCACCACATCTTGCAGCCGCGAGGGGCGCAGCTCGTCGGTTTCCAGATCATAGGTCTTGAGCAGGTCTGTGCCCAGGCCGAAGTAGCTATTGTGGCCCTCCAGTCGCATGGCGGGCTTGCCGTTGCGGTCATAGAGCGTGATGCCAGACGGCGCGCTCGCGATGCTCTTCTCGACCAGTCCTGCGGGAATCAGAACACGGTTGTCTTCCTTGACATCACACCCGGCATCTTTCAGAACCTGGATGCCATCCGGGTGGTTGACCCGAATGCCGACCGTCGCCAGGATTTCGAGGCTGGCCTGGTGGATGCGCGGGATCTGTTCCTCGGTCAAGAGGCGGAATTGCGGGCGAACCTGGCTTTCGGGCTGCGTGAGCATCCATCAGTCTCCTGCAGAATCAAGATCGGGAACCACAGCCAGCACATTCGCGCCCGCTGGCCCGCCGAAGCGGATGCCGAGCCGCGCGCTGGCATAGACGTAGGCGTCGGACGGCGCCAGCCCCCATTCGTCGATCAGCAGCCGGTAGGCCTGGTCGCACGCGGCCTGCATCGCGTCCTCGAACGTCTTGCCCATGCCGAGGCAGAGGGTCTCGCGGCCCACGCGCAGGCGCGGGAACGACAGCGCCATCTTCTTTGCGATCGAAATGCGCAGAGTCGCCTGCCCGGCCGACTCCAACGAGACGTAAGTCGGCTCGCCCGCGCCCATCGCCGCGTGCAGGTCTCCCACCGAGAGCAGTCCGCCGGGCGTCTGAACCGGCAGATACAGGATCGCGCCCGGAGAAAGCTCACGCAGATCCATGTTCCCGCCCCAGGGATAGGCCGGCGACATGGTAGAACCTTTGCCGTCGGCAGGCGCCAACCCGATACAGCCGATCATCGGCGCGATCGGGACGCGCAGGCTGTCGCTGATGATGGCCCAACCATCCTCCAGCAGGACCTGCCGCACCTGGATCTGCTCGGTCCACTTGCCCAACCGTCCGAAGCGCGGGAGCCAGACCGACCAGGCGCTGCGCACGCCGATGTCGAGCACCTCGATCCGCAGCGCATCCCCTGGTTCGGCGTCTTCCACGTAGACCGGGCCTGTGACCATGTTCAGGTTTTGCCCGCCGATGGCTTCGATCGGCTCGCCGCTTGCCAGGCGGCGATAGCCCACATCGTCCGTCTCGAACGTGATGCGGCACGGCGGCTCCACCCACAGCACCGGGGGCAATGTTGGGTCGAAGGCAAAGGCGTGTTGTGTCTTGGAGATGAAATGGTCGGCTTCGGTGTGCATTTGTGTTGTTTCCTCCAACTCTGTGCGACGGGCATCTTCTCGATTTGCTGGGGCGCACCCTTGCGGTCGCCCCGGCGGGCAGACGCCCCCGACGGGGATCCACGACAAGGCCCTATCACCCCACGCGGCAGCGAGCGACCGCCTCCTCATCCACGCGGATGCCGGTCCCTGGGTCCGAGCTCAGCCAGATCAGATCATCGCGGATCGAAAGCCCGGTCCCCACGTTCGCCTTGAGCATGTGGAATGAGCTCAGCCCGGTGTTGATCACAGCGGGCCTGAGCAGATAGGCATGGCAGCCCATGCTGACCCCCAGGGCGCTTTCCAGCATAGAGCCGATCTGGCAGCGGACTCCGTACTCGGCGGCGCGATCAATGATGCGCAGCGCCGGAAGGAGGCCGCCGGTCTTCATCAGCTTGACGTTCAGGTAGTCAATGCCGCCCAGGGCCAACAGCAGCTCGGCGTCTTCGTAGGAGTGAACCGATTCGTCGGCCATCAGGGGCACGGCGGTGCGCCGCCTGATCTCACGGAAGCCGAGCAGATCGCGGGCGAGGATCGGCTGCTCCAGCCAATCGAGACAGCCGTCTATCTGCTGGCAAAAGTCAGCTGCGGTGGCCGCATCAATAAAGCCCTGATTGGCGTCGGCGACCAGGCGGATCGCCTTGCCGCTCAGCCGGATCATCTCACGGGCCTGCCTGATCACCTGAATATCCCGCTCGTAGCCGTTCAGGCCGCCCGAATCTTTGATCCCGATCTTCAGCCGAACGGTGGCGTCCACGGAGGCCCGTCCGATCGCGATCCGGACGCGGCTGAGCGTTTCGTCCACCGTGTGCACGCCGATCGTGTCCGCAAACGGGATGGGCCGGTTGCGGACGCCGTAGAGCGCGTAGATGGGCTTCCCGACGTGCTTGCCGTACGCATCGAAGAGCGCCTGCTCCACCGCAGCCTTCGCCGAGGGGTTGGCGGCCACCAGCGGCAGGCCGCGCAGCGGATTGATCGCCTCCACGAGCTGTTCCACCTGCTCCAGCGTGCGGATCTCCTGCCCGAGCAGGCTGAACGGGATCAGCTCGCGCGCGGTCAGCAGCCGCACGCATGCCACAACGCTCTCCCACGTCTCGCCCGTCACCTCCCACGCGGGTGTGGCCTCGCCGTATCCCACCACTCCCTCGTCGGTCTCGATCCTCACCAGGACGTAGAACATGTCGAAGTTCGACACGGTGGCGAGCACGAACGGCTCCTTCTGCTGGAGCTTGAAAGGAATGGCTTCGATCTTGCTGATCTTCATGTCTCGACCTCTGCTGGGGCAAAGGGCTGCCGCTGCGCGCTCCGGTGGCAACTGAATTCAGCCTGCGCAGGCAGGCTTGGTTAGCGGCCGCAGCCGCCGTTGCAGCGGTTCAACCGCCCGAGGGGAGCGTGCATTGAACTATCTGACGAAGCGCAGGTTTCTGTCCCGGCCGTCGCACAGGACGAAAGCATCCACCCGGTTGGCCGCATCATGCGTGAACTGAAGCGCGAAATTGCGCGCCGCGAACGCATCAGGCGTGGTGGGCCGCAGCGCCGTCGGAGGCGCAAAACGCCGCCGGAGGCAAAGCTGATCCCCTTCCAGCGCGACGGAGTAGGTCGCATCGAGCTCATCCGAGTGATAATCGCCCACATAGGCGGCCAGTTGCGCGGCCGACGCAGGGCTGAAGGCGATCTTGTGATAGTGCTCGGGGCGGGGCCCCTGGATCTCGCCGCGCACCGCGAGCGTGCTGTCGGGACCGGCCCCCCGCACCTCGAAGTGCAGGTCAAACGGCCAGTCAACCGCCGCGAAGCGGGTGGGGGTCAGCGCCATCAGCTTGAGCTTCCGACCAAACAACATGGCGACCGGGCCATCCTCTGCGACCGCAAGCTCCAGGACGCCGCCGCTGGTTGCGCTGCGATGAAGCCCGGCCAGCGCCTGCCATGCCTGGTCCGGGAGCGTCACGGTTCCGGGGTCGCCCGGCGCACTCGGCGGCACCGGTTCGGGAAAGGCGTCGGCCAGACAGACATCGGCGATCCGTTTCGCTAGGCGCGAGGCCTGGATGCTGCCCAGGTTCGCCAGCACGATCACCGAGGTGCGCTGCTCGGGGAAGCGCATCAGCTCGGCCCGGTAGCCGGCCCAGCCGCCGCCGTGGCTCACGACCGGCAGGCCACGGTAGCTGTGGAGGAACAGGCCGTGCCCGTAGGTCAGCGCCTGCCCATCACGGTACTCGCCGGGCGCCAACAGTTGCCGGATCAGCTCCTGGCCGCCGCCCAGCCGGTTGTCGTAGAAGTTGGCGTCCCAGCGGCACAGATCGCCCACCGTGGTGAGGAGCGCGCCGTCGCCGAAGCCCGTGGAAGGCGATGCCTCGAAGCGGTATCCCCCCTCCTCGGCCGGGCTGTAGCTGAGCGCCCGGCCTCTGACGATGCGGCTCACATCGTCGTTCGTGTCGGTGGCGGCCATGCCGAGCGGCTCGAAGATCTCCTCGCGGAGGAGCGTGCGCAGCGATCTACCGGTCACGCGCTGCGCGATCACGCCCAACAGCAGGTAGCCCGTGTTGCTGTACAGGAACGCCTCGCCCGGCCGGAAGTTCAGCCCCTGCTGGCGGCAGATCAGCCGCAGGAGCTCCTCCTCCGGGTAGAAGTTTTCGAGGTGCCAGCCGGCCAGCGCCATGAGCGCGGTGTAGTCGCGCAGGCCGCTGGTGTGATGCAGGAGATGCCGGATCGTGATGGGTTCAGCGTAGACCGGCAGCTCGGGGACGTGCGTCTGCACGATGTCGTCGAGCGCCAGCGCGCCGCGCCGGGCCAGGATCGCGATCAGCATGGCCGTGAACTGCTTGCCGGTGGAGCCGATATCGAAGACGGAAGCCGGGGTCAAGGGTACATCGCGTTCGAGATCGGCCAGCCCGAAGGCGCGCGCGTAGAGCGACGCGCCATCCCGGACCACGGCTATCGCGCAGCCGGGCGAGTCGGGCCGGTTCCAACGCGCGCACAAGTCGTCAATCCTGGCGCTGAGATCGTCCATATCAACCCTTCTACTGCCCTTTGATATCCAGGGCATCTCGCAGACCATCTCCCAGGAGATTGATGCACATGACGACGATAAAGATCGCCAGCCCCGGGAAGACGGACATCCACCAGGCGAAACGCAAGAAGTTCCGACCGTAATTCAGCATGGCGCCCCACTCCGGCGAGGGCGGCGCCACCCCCAGGCCCAAATAGCTCAGGCCTGCGGTCACCAACACCGCTCCGCCGAGCAGGATGCTGGTGTATACGATCAGCGAAGATACCGTGTTCGGCAGGACGTGACGCAGCATGATGCGCCGCTCCGGCACGCCGACGGCCCGCGCCGCCTCCACGAAATCCTGGTTCCGCACGCCCAGCACGCAGCCGCGCACGAAGCGCGCGGTGCCGGGCATGTACGCGATGCCCACCGACAGGATGATTGATAGGAGGCCCTTGCCCAGGATTGCCGCCAGGCTGAGCATGAGCAGGATGACGGGAAACGCCAGCATGATGTCGACCAGGCGCTGCACGATGTTGTCAATGACGCCACCGCGATAGCCGGAGACGAGGCCGATCAGGATTCCGCAGAACATCCCGACCAGAACCGCCAGGATCGCTGCTCCGATCGACTCGCGGCCGCCCCAGATCACGCGGCTGAAGATATCGCGGCCCAGATCGTCCGTGCCGAATTTATGGAGCGTGCTCGGCGGTTCCTGGATGTGGTTATAGTCGGTCTGGATCGGATCGTAGGGTGCAAGCCGGGGCGCGGCCAGGGTAACCAGGAGCACGACCAAGAGGCCGGCCAATCCTACCAGCGCGGAGCCATTGCGGCGCAGCCTGCGCCACGCCAGCACCCAAGGGCTGCGCACGTCCGACGTGATCGCGCCTGGTGCCCGCCCAGGACGGATGCGGCCGGTAATCGCCTGCGACATCGTCCTACTCCTGGCGGATGCGAGGGTCTAAGAAGCCATAAAGCACGTCCACGACCAGGTTGGCCAGGACGACGAAAACCGCGCCGAAGATAACCGTCCCCTGGATTTGGGGGTAGTCGCGGTTGTTGATCGCGGCCAGGGCAAAAGTCCCCAGCCCGGGCCGGCCGAACGCGGTTTCGACGAACACCGAGCCACCGAGCAGCGCGCCGAACCAGAGGCCGATCACCGTGAACACCGGGATCAAGGCGTTGCGCAGCACGTGCCGGAGGATCACCGCCCTCTCGGCCAGCCCTTTGGCGCGGGCGGTGCGGGTGAAGTCGTTGTGAAGCACGTCGAGCACCGACGAGCGGGTCAGCCTTGCCAGCGAAGCGGCGGGTGACAGGCCGAGACAAATGGCGGGGAGGATCAGATACTTCGGGCCGGAGCCGCCCAGCACCGGCACCCATTTCAGCACTACCGCAAAGACGATGATGAAGACCGCGGCCAGCCAGTATTGCGGGATCGCGAGCCCACCCAAGGCCAGGGTCATGATCAGGTTGTCCACCCACTTGTGTCGCGCAGTCGCGGCGAGCACGCCCAGGCTCACGCCGGCCACCAGGGCAAACGCCATGGCCGCGGCCGCCAGTTGCAGCGTAGATGGGAAACGCGCCAGGATTGCGTCCCGCACGGGGAAGCCGCCGAAGAACGAGAGGCCGAGATCGCCGTGCATCAGGCGCCAGACGTAACGCCCGAACTGCACCAGCACCGATTGGTTGAGGCCCAACTGCTCGCGCAACGCCGCGACCTGCTGGGGCGTGCCCTTGCCCTGCAACATGATCTCGGCCGGGTCACCCGGCGTCAGCTTGAACATCGCGAAGGTCATCAAGATGATCCCCAGCAGCGTGGGGATGAGCAAGAGTAACCGTCGCAGCACAAACTTGGTCATCACATCCCACATTAGCAGATGACCGGCATTTGCCCAAATGCCGGTCATCTGCGGATTGAATTACTTGAAATACGCGTCGAACAGGTAGAGTATGCTGCCCGCGGGCCAACGGATATCCTCGACCAGGTTGCTGGCCGCAGCCGACATCATGGAGGCATAGAGATTCACGCCGTAGGCCTGTTCCAGGATCATCTTCTGCGCGTCGCAGGCGGCTTTGGCATTGACCGCCGCGTCGGTGGTGCCCATCATGGTTTCAAGCAACGTATCCAGCTTCGGATCCTTGACCCGCGCGGCGTTGGCAAAGCCGACCGTCTTCGAATCGTAGTTCATGAAAAGAACGCTCGCCGGACCTTCCCAGCCCAGAGGCGCCAGATCGTGCTCGCCCTTCGTGATTTGACCGATGAGGGTGCCCGTCTCGCCCGTATTCATCTTCACCTTCACGCCCAGCGCCTTCAGTTGCTCTTGCAGGACGGTGGCCAGCTTCTCCTTCCAGCTAAGGTAGGTGAGCGTCAATTCGAGGGGGTTGCCGTCCTTCTGCAGGATGCCGTCGGGCCCGGGCGTGTAACCGGCCTCAGCCATGAGCGCTTTGGCCTTGTCCAGTTGATAGGTGAACCCCAGCGCGTCGGCCTCGGCGCAATAGCCGGGTGTGGTGCTTGTCAGGGCGCCCGCGAGGGGGGCCGCGATCCCGCTTTCTACGACCTTCATCAGCACGTCACGATCGATGGCCATGCCCAACGCCTGGCGGACGCGGATGTCGCTCAAGGGAGCGTGCTCCACGTTCATCATGAGCGTGTGGATGTTCCCCTGGAGAGTCACCTGCTGGATGCGGGCCAGGCCGGTCTTGGCGACCCGCACAGAATCCGTATTGTTGATGTATGACCAATGCGACTCGCCGCTCTCGACTGCAGCCAACAAGGTGGCCTGGTCGAGCACGGTGCGATACTCGATGTTCTGGATGTAGGCCGGCCCGCCATGCGTGTAGGATGGGCCCCAGTTGAAATCGGGATTCCGTTCGAGAACCACTTTTACGCCCGGCTCCCACGATACGAACTTGAACGGCCCGACACCCACCGGTTTCTTGGCCAGATCATCGCCGGCCTTCTCAGCGTACGCCTTGGACATCGGTTCGCCGCAACCGGGTCCGGCCATCGTGTTGAGGAAGTAGAAGTTGGGTGTCGCCAATGTTATCTTCAGTGTGGACTTGTCCACGGCCTCGGCCGACTTCACGCCCTGGTACGCCACATTGCCGCAATACGATCGTTTCTCGGGGTTCAGCATCTGTTGGATGGTCCACGCGTAGTCTTCGGCGGTCATGGGGCTGCCGTCGTGGAACTTCACATCTTCGCGCAGCTTGAACGTGTAGGCCAGGCCGTCGGGTGAGACCGTCCAGCTCTGCGCCAGGTAGGGCACGATCTTCCCCGTTGCGGGATCCTTGCTGACCAGCGTGCCGCCGATAAACTGTAGCGGCCACAAGCCACCGACTGCGGCCATGGGATTCAATGAATCCACGGCCGCAGTCGTCGCGATCACCAGGGTGCCGCCCACTTTCGGCCCTGGGGGCAGAGGCGTGGCGGTGACGACCTTGGAGACCTCCACCACCTTCGTCACTTCCTGCTGCACCACTTTCGTGACTTCCACGGGCACGCTTTGCTTTTCGACCACCACCTGGGTGACCACTTTTTCGACCACCTGAGGCGTCGGCGCAGCACACGAGGCCAGCAACATCGACGCGATCAGCACGATGCTCAACCAGAGCCAGACGGACCGGTTTCGGGTGACCATGGTTCTCCTCCTGTCAGAATGTGCGGTGTTTCAATGGGATTGCTCTCTCGGCGAAAGGGTGGGTTGCTGAGATGTTCACCTCCTCTGCGAGCTCAGGAGACTGGGTCCTGTTTCTCCGGCCGCGGGCATGGTCATGCCTAACTGCTGCATGACGAAACTGAGCCATTCGGCATTCCGCTCGACGTTGGCCCGGCCGTACGCGCCGTGGCTCTGGTCCTTCCACACGCGCAGCAGGATTGGCTGCTCGGAGCGGTTCGCGGCCTGGAGCCGGGCGATGTAGGAGCGGCCCTGCCGCGGCGTGCAGCCCGGATCTTTCTCACCGTACACGGCGCACACGGCGGGATAGGCCACGCCATCGCGGATGTTCTGGATCGGGGCGTAGGCGGCCATCACCGCCGCAAACTCCGGATCACGGAAATCGCCGTACTCGGACCGGGCATAAGACAGGATCTCCTCGGCCAGCGCGCCGGAGCCCAAATCATCCAGCACGTCGAGCACCGGGATGACCGGCACGACCACGCGCCACAGATCGGGCCGCTGGTTGATCGCGGCGCCGGCCGTCAGCCCGCCGTTGCTGGCGCCTTGAATCGCCAGCCGCTCCGGGACGCTGATCCCAGCCGCAATCAGGTGCTCGGCGACCGCGTACAGGTCATCGAAGGTGTTCTGTTTGCAGCGGAACCGCCCGCCATCGTGCCAGGCCTTGCCGTATTCGCCGCCCCCGCGCAGGTTGGCCTGAACATACACGCCGCCTGCCCGCAGAAACGGCGCCAGATGCCCCTGGTACATCGGCACCAGGGCCAGCCCGTAGCCGCCGTAAGCAACAACCAGGGTCGGCTGCGGCTGGGACAGATCCAAATCCGCGCGATGGACCATGAAATAGGGCACCCGCGTCCCATCCTTGCTGGCCGCAAAGCGCTGCGAAACGACCGTGCCGGGCAGTTCTTTGCCCGGCTCGCCCACCATCTCCAGCCGCCGCGCCGCAAAGTCGTAGCGGTATACGGTCGGCCGGCGGGTGAAGCCGCCGCACGTAAAGATCAGTTCCTCGGAATGCGACAATCCCTGGAACCGGATCGGCAGCACCAGTGGAGAAGAGCTGAACGGCGGGAGCGGCACCTCGCCTTGGGGCGCACCGTCGAGGGCAAAGAGGCGGATGCGCAGCGAAACGTCCATCAGCTCCGCCAGCACGATGCGCCCTGCGATCAGCCCCAGCGCGCGCAGCACCGCCTCCGACTTGGGAACAAGCGGGCGCCAGCTCGCAGTGTCGGCCGATGTCGCGACCGGGATCGCCACCACCCGCCCGCGCGGCGCGCTGGCGGTCTCGATCGCCAGGTAGGTGTCTCCGTTCAGCCACTCGCCGTGGCATTCGCCCGCGAAACCGGCCGGCAGGAAGCGCCGCCGCGCGCCCGCCTGAAGGTCGACGAGGATCAGCGCGGCGTGCTCGTGCGGGCTGGTGACCACCAGAAGCCAACGACCGTCCGGCGCTGGCTGTGGGATCACCGCCGGCGCGCTGACCGGGATCTCGTCGGGCTCGAACACGAGATCCGGCCGCGGCACGGCGCCATCGGCCACCGGCACGAAGCGGAGGCGGTGCCGGCCATCGGCCGCGCGATCCGGGATCACCAACGTCTTGCCGTCGGCGGTCCAGCCATAGCCCAGGCCCAGGTGCAGCGGGAACGGCGTCGTGACCGGCAGCGGCCGCCCATCGGCCACGTCCAGCACCCGGATCACGCCCATCGGATCCCCGCCCACGCCGATCAGCACGGCCACCAACGAGCCATCCGGAGACGGCAGGTACTGGGCTAGCCGCACCGGTCGGCCGTCGGCGCGCTCCTTTGCCAGCGCCCCGGTGGCGATGAGCGCACGCCCCGGCTCACGAACGGAGTCCGACACGCATAGCGCCGTGCCCGCGCCATCCGGCTGCGCGGCCAGGTGGAACCAGCGGCCTCCGACCTGCCGCGGCACGTCCCGCGCCGCGGCGTCCGGGCCGGTTTCCTCGGCTTCGATGGCCGCGAGCAGCCGCTCGAACCCCTCCCACGAACGCGCCGCCTGGCACGACAGCGCATTCTGCGCGTCCTGCCACGCCAAAGCCTCCGGCGTGTCCTCGCGCAGCCAGGGGTAGGGGTCCTCGAAAGTGACGCCGCCGACCGTCCTCACAACCGGCGTCCGCGGCGTCACCGGATAGGATGGCATCATGGTTGTCACTCCTCCCGCCACACGCGTTCAAACACGCGCAGGAAATTGCCGCCCAGGATCTTCAAGATCACCTCATCCGCGTGCCCGCGCGCCACCAACCGCTGCGTCAGCGCCGGCAGATCGGAGATTTCCGCCAGCCCCTTGGGGGCGTGCTCATACCCGTAAAAATCAGAACCCAGACCGATGTGGTCCGGGCCCATGATCTCCAATGCCAGCTCAATATCGGCGACCACCGCATCCAGGTCGGGTTTGTCGAAGAAGATGATGCCTGCGACGCCGCCGTTGCGGGCGATGGCCTCCAGCCGCGCCCGGTCACGCGGCAGCGCCAGGCCGGTCCGGCTGCCCGGCGCGGGATAGGGCGCGCCGCTGGGGCTGGGGAGCGAAAACATCGTCCCGGTGGTGTGAGAAACCACCACCGGTGCGGTGGTCAGGTCCAGGATTTCCCAGAACCCTTCTTCGCTGATGTGCGCCAGATCTACCACGATGCCCAGCTCGTTCATGCGCCGGATCGCCTGCCGGCCTTGTTCCGACAGCCCGCCCGTCTTGACCCCCGCCCGCGCGCCGTCTCCGAAGAGGTTGCGGCGGCTGTGGGTCAGGCTGGCCATCCGCAGGCCCAGCTTGTGGTACAGATCCAACATGCGGAGATCCGCGCCCAGCGCTTCGCACCCTTCCAGCGACAGGATCGCGCCGCACTTGTTTTCCTGCTTCATGCGGCGGATGTCCGCCGCCGAGGTCACGATCTCGAAGCGGTCGCTCTCCACGGCCTCCCGATGCAGATGCCAGACCATCTCAAGGCCGCGGTGCAGGGCGCGATCCAACTGAGCGTCATCCAGGTAGATCGCGCACGTCTGGATCGTGATCCCGCCCGCCAGCCAGCGCGGCAGGTCATACTGGCCCATCGGGCCGAAATAGAGGGTGTGGCCGGAGAGTCCAAATGCTGCCAGCCCGCGGCCAAATCCGGGAGGGGGCTGCCAAGTGGCGGGGTCCGGCACAGCGACGCGCTCGGCGAGCCGCATCTTGCCATCGGTGACAGGGATGAGGATATCGCTGTGGCCATCGATCACGATGGCCCGCCGGTGCAGCTCGGAGGCACGGGCCGCAGCGTTCAAGGTCGATGTCCAGTCTGAAGGGCGTCCAGCGGTAGAACGGACGCTGACTGCGCAGACAAATGCAGACGCATCCGGAAGGCCGATTCCGATGCAGATGCTGGGTGGATGATACAGCAGGGCACCGCGGGCGCACAACGACAGAAATGGAGAGCCGGGGATGCAGAATTGAGGTATCTTTCGCGGCGCGCTTACCTGGAATGGGGTAGTACCTTGAGAGTTAAATCCTTGCACAGAAAACAAAGACTTTACGGCTGCGGGTCGCGGGCCAACTCAGGGATAATCACCATTTCGCGCAGTTTGAGGGCGAGTGCCGCGACCTGATAACCGAAGTCCGTGAGATAGTAGCGATAGCGTTTGGCGACGCGCTTAATCAGGCCATGCACCCGCAGGCGTTTGAGCAGGCGCGTGACTTGGCCGACGGTCTTATCGGTCAGCTGGGCCCGCAAAGCCTGGTTGGAGAACCCGTGAATGACGAACTCACCACTCAATAGGAGGCGAAACAAGGCGGCATCCTCCTCGGTGAGGAGATTGAAGCCTTTGTGGCGGTGGTGGTCTTGCTGTTGGGTTTCAGCCAGGCGTTGGAGCTTGGCCATGCCGACTTCAGGTGTCTCGATGGCAGAGATGAACTTCAGGTAGCGCCGATTGACGGCCTGCAGTGTTTCGGCCAACGGCGGCAAGCTGTAGATGGTGGCCTTCATGGGCGCATAGCGGGTCGCGGTGCTGCCATCGCGGTGCTGCACGTGGCGATAGTGCGAGAAGAAGGCCACCCGGTTGATGGTCGTCTCGATGCGCAAGACGATGTTGAACTTGTCATACAGCTTGATGGTCGCGGGCCCCATGTGGTGTTTGAGGCGGCGGCCCAGCCAACGGCGGTTGAAACGGGTCCCCAGCTCGTCTTGGAAGTTACCGTGCAACTTGCGCCCCAAGAAGGTGGCGATATCGGCAGGTTTGACCGCCTGAATCAGGGCTTCCAGCAGTGGGGGGAACAGCGCTTGCAGCGTCGGCTGGCTGCGGAAGACGATATCCGTGGCGTATTCGGCTTGCAGGATGCTCCACTGATAATGTAGGTCTGGCGTGGTCAACACTGGGCAGTACTGACCGGCATAGGCATCCAGCTTGGCGTGCCAAGCCTGGATATCCAGTTCAGCGGCCAACTGGTTGGCGCGGTCAAAGTCAGCGATGCGCAGAAAGGCATTGTCGGCCTGCGCAAAGGCAATCCCAGCTTGCGCCAACTGGGCCGCCAAGACGTTGTGGCCATTGAGGTAGAACTGCAAGCGGAAGGGCGCCCAGGTCGGCACGCGCAGGTAACACAAGCCAAGTTCGGGATCGACGAAGTAGAAGTAGTAGTGCAGGCACTTGCCTGACACGGACGTCACGTAGGTGCGACCGCTGACCTTGTCGTGCCAGGGCCGATAGGCCGGACAGCGTTCCATCGCCGCAAAGATATGCACCAGACCGGGTTGCGGCCCGCGCGTCGCTAGAATCTGCGCAATGCGGTCCTCTTTGCGAAACGCATCCGCCTTGCTGATGAACTCGATCGCCAACCCCTGCGCCGCCGCTACGGCCTGCGCATTGGCCCGAATGGCATCCCGCAGCGGCTCGGCGAACTGCTTGCCATAGTCGAAAATGCGGATGCCGTGGCGATACAAGTACTGTGTCATCCCGGCCGCATAGCACAAAGGCTGCAAGTTGCCGCTGATGATGACGCGGTCGTAGCAGTGCAATACACCATAGATCTCGTTGGCGTATTTCTCATCGAGCGGCACAATGCCCATCTGGCTACCTCACGCGGTATCTGGATGCTGACATTGTACATCAAACCATACAGTTCGTGACAGGCCACCCCCTTTTTGGTTCTGGCTTGTCCAGGTTAGGGAGTACCGAGAAATAAGTAGACAAGCTGCGCCAGGGTTCCGGCCAGGCCCGCTTTTTCCTGCCCTTCGGGATCGGCGAAGGGCGGAAACCGGAGGCTGTTGGCCGTTCATTCGATGCATAGCCGCGGCGGTTTCTCTTGCGGCATCGTCGCGGGCTAACCCAACCTGGCCAGCCCTTCGCGCAGCGCGTACAGAGTCGCCTGGGTGCGGTTCGCCAGGTGCAGTTTGCCCAGGATATTGCGCACGTGGGTGCCGACGGTGCTCTCGCTCAGCGTCAACCGCTCGCCGATCTCCTGGTTGGTGAGGCCCTGGGCGACCAGCTTCAATACCTCGACCTCACGTTCGGTCAACGGGTTCTTGGTGGGAGGCAGGGAGGACGGCTGGCGCAGCTCGCGCACCAGCTTGGCCGCAACCGAAGGGTGCAACGAGGATTCTCCGCGATACACCGCGCGGATGGCGTCCAGGATTCCGGGTGGGGGCGCGTCTTTGAGCAGGTAGCCCAGCGCGCCGGCTTTGATGGCGGAGAACACCTTGTCATCTTCGGCGTAGCTGGTCAGCACCAGCACGCGCACGTCGGGGTTCTCAGCCTTGATCACCCGGATAGCGTCCAGGCCGCTCTGCTGCGGCATGACCAGGTCCATCAAGATAACGTCGGGCCGGAGGCTGCGCGCCTGTGCGATGGCCTCGACGCCGTCGACAGCCTCGCCGGCGACCTCCATCGTGCGGTCGCTGTTGATCAGGGTGCGCAGCCCTTCGCGTACGATGCCGTGATCGTCGGCGATCAGAACCCGAATCTTGTGCATATGTTCTTCTCCGGAGGAGCCCTGCACTCCAAACGTGCCGGGCACCTGCTCCTGCCTGGCCTTACCCGGCGGGCACCGCAGCCAGGATCGTCGTGCCCTGGCCCGGCGCGGTCACGATCTTTAGCTCGCCGCCGAGTTGTTGCGCGCGTTCGGCCATGCTGCTCAGGCCCACGCCGCGGCGCGGCGTTCCGCCGCTGCAGTCAAAACCACAGCCGTTGTCCGTCACTTCGAGGATCAGACGGCCCGTCTCGCACCGGATATGCACCGTGACACGGGTCGCGGCGGAGTGCTTCAACGCGTTGTTGAGCGCCTCGTGCGCGATCCAGTACAGGGTTTCTTCGACCGGCGCGGGCAGGTCCACGAATTCTTCGGCGATCAAACGAGCATCGATCCCAAAACGCCTCTCCACCATCTCGATCCGGAGATGCAGCGCGCCCAGCAAACCCGCCTCGTCAAGGGTCGAGGGCCGCAGCTCATAGACCATCAGGCGCATCTCTTTGAGCGTTTGATCCGTGATCTGGCTGACCCGATCAAGCAGGGTTTCGACCCGATACGGCTCACCCGCGCGGATCAACCGGCGCCAGCCTTCCACGAGGATGCCGAGGCTGGAGAGCGACTGCGTCACGGAATCATGCAGGCCGCGCGCAAGACGGTTCCGTTCTTCCACCACGGCCAGCTCCCGGGTGCGCGCATAGAGCCGGGTGTTCTCGATGGCGACGGCGACCTGGTCCCCCAGGCTTTGCAGCACAACGGCATCCTGCGTTGTAAAGGCGCCCACCTCGGTGCTGGCGACGTCCATCGTCCCGATGACCCGATCCCCCAGGCGCAGCGGGACCACCAGCTCCGAACGCGTCTCGGACAGAGCCGAATCGAAGAGAAAGTTTGGCTCCTGCTGTACGTCGTTCGACACTACTGCGCGGTTGGCGCGCGCCGATTCGGCGTTGAGGCTGCGGGCCTCCAGCTTGATGTGGCTGTGCCGGGGTGCGATCTCCCCCGTGCTCGCCTTCAGGACGAGTTCATCCTCTTCGAGCAGCGAGATGTGCACATGATAGTACCCGAAGCTCTCCTTGATCAAGTCGACCACGCGGCGCAGCAATTCGTCCAGGGCCAGGATCGAGGTAATTTCGCGACTCACTTGCGCGCTGGTCTCCATCTGCAGTGCCCGCCGGTCAAGCGCTGCGGTCCGCTCCTGGACGCGGGTCTCCAGATTCAGGATCAAATCCCGCAACTGCCGGGTCATGCTGTTGAATGCCCGCGCCAGCACGGCGATCTCGTCAGATCGCGCCACCGATGCCGCGCGGCCGAGGTCGCCGTCGGCGATTTTGGTCGCGGTATCAGCCAGCTCCACCAGAGGATCGGTGATGCTGCGGGTGATCAAGAACGCGGCCAGGGATGCCAGCAGGACCGCCAGCAGCGAGATGGCCGCGTTGATGGCGAGGGTCGCATAGATGACCCTGAACGCCTCGGCCTGCTCTTGTTCGGCCACCAACGTCAGGCCGAGGTTCGGGATGCGGCGGTCCGCGCCGATCACTCGCTCGCCCCGGTAGTCCCGGTAGATGCCGAACCTGCCGGCAGAATTCGCGCCCGCGCCTTCCCGCTCGATCACGCGCAGGCCCGGGGGAAGGTCAGGCGCCTCATCGTCCGCCAGCAGCAGCCTGGCAGACGCATCGACCAGGTAGAGCGTGCCTGTCTCGCCCAAGCCGGCGCGATCGGCGAGGATCGCAACCAGGGGGTCCCAGGCGGCCCGCGCAATGATGGCTCCCAGCACCTGTCCGTCCTGGCCGAGGACGGGCCGAGCGGCGAAAACCCACGGGCTGCCCGACCAGGGCGCCGCGCTGGGGTCGAAGGGGAGCTGGAAGGATGGGCTGCGCATCCCGTCCTGAACGATCCGCTGGCCGGCCAGCGATCGTCCTTCGTTGGCGGGGTCTGTGGATACCGCAACATGCCCGTCGCGATCGACGATCAGGAGCTCCACCACCTGCGGGGACTGGTCTTGCAGCAGCCTGAGCCGCGTCCGCATGGCCCCGGTGTAGTAATCCGAACGCTTTTGGTCGTTCGCCAGCCCCAGCACGATCGTCGCTCGCTCGGTCGCGAATTCTTCGACCAACGCCGCCTGCAGCACATCCTGGAGCGATTCCGACCAGGTGTCCAGTTCGAGGGCTTTCGTCGTCAGCACAGACCGAAGCTGGTCATTTGCCCGCTGCCGGCCATCCACGTATCCCAAGATCGCCGCGCCGATGCTGATGCCGATCGCGGGCAGCAGCGCCATCAGGACGAAGCTCGCACGGAGCCGCCCTCGGATCGTGCGCGGCCCTGTGATCCGGTTCATGGCACAGCCGACATGGCCGCCAGGAGGACGGCCGGCTCCGGAAGAGAAGCGATGATGGCATATCCGTCGAACCAGCGCCCGCCATCACCCGAGACACCCATGCCATCCAGGGCCGGCAAAGTCACCATAGGATACTGCCGGTCACGCAGGCAGGGCGAAAGAGCCTGATCGATAGTGCCTTCCACCATATTGGACTCCCGGATAGCATGCGCGGTCACTTGCTGCTGACTGTAACACATGGTCGCTACCCGTGCAAGACACGCTTGCAGAGCGCGGCGTCAAACACAACCGGCCGCGACCGCGGGTTGTGTATACTTTTGTACTGAAGAAACGAAACTGGTGAAGTCGCCCGTTGTCCCGCGTTGGACAACATAGTCTAGCGCGGCACTGGGAAATGACATCATGTGTGGGTAGCTGGGGATAGATGTCCTGCAAGGTGTCCTGCGAGTCCCCCGGAGCTCACCGCATCACTGTCCGCCAATTCCCGCGCCATCGGGTGCAAGGGATAAGTTCGCATCCCCTTGAGGGTACGAACCTCTGTATCTGGATCGCTTGGAAGCGAAACTAACTCGCCTTACGCGGCTTGCACCTGCCGGGAAGCATGAACTGGATCGCCAGTGCCATGCCAGCCTCGTCCTTTTGTCCAGGTGTATGAGCAACTTTTTTGGGGATCCACCAGTAGCAACGTCAACAACGATCCCAACCCGCGGCTGGAGGCATATATCGCCGCCGCGCGGCGCGGGGCGACCGTGCGCGTGCTCCTCGACGCTTTCTTTGACGACCTGGACAGCCCGCGCAGCAACCTGCGCACGGTCGAATACCTGACCGCGGTCGCGCAAGCCGAGGGGCTCGATCTGCGAGCGCGGCGCGGCAACCCCACCGGCCAGGGCCTCCACAACAAGATGGTGCTGGCAGAGATCGGCGGCCGGGGGTGGGCCGTCGTCGGCAGCCTGAACGACGGCGAGGTCTCGGCCAAGCTGAACCGGGAAGTCAGCCTGCTGGTGGGGTCAGATGCGGTCTACGATTACCTGGCGGATGTGTTCTGGTACGATTGGGAGGTGACGCCGTAGCAGCCGAGTTGAAGCCATACACAGAGCCATTACCTGATCGCTTTGACACCACCTCTGCTGGCAGCCCGTTTGACCTCAGCCAGCACTGCCCTCTCGTCGACCATCGTGATGTCGCCCGGCGTTTCCTGCACCAGGATGCCGTGCGCAGCGCCCCATTGTGCCGCGGTTGTCAAGTCATGGCCTTTCAGCAGCGCGGCCAGCACGCCCGACGTGAAAGAGTCCCCGCCGCCTGTCCGGTCGGCGATCGGGGTGTTTTCTCGGATCGGCGCGGCATGGAAGCGATCGGCGGCCGCGTCGTACAACACCGCGCCCCACGAAATCGTGTCGGCATCGGTTGCGCCTCGCCACTGCGTGCCGATCAGGCTCAGGTTCGGGAAGTCGCGCGCCACGGCGCGGACCGTCTCGGCGTACGCGGCCAGCCAGGCGTCGAACGACGCGTCATCCGGTGCGCGCGTCTCGTAGCCCAAGGCATCTGCAAGGTCGGTGTCGTTGCCCACCAGGAATCCCAGATGCGGCGCCAGGCTGCGGTTGATTTCCTGCGCCTTTCCTTTGTCCGGCGCCACCTTGGAGCGATAATTCAGATCGGCCGCCACAAAGGCGCCGTGGCGGTTCGCCGCGGTCACGGCCTCCAGCGCGACGCCAGCAGACGACGGCGAGATGACGCTGTAGATCCCGCCCGTGTTGAAAACGCGGGCCCCTTCCTGGCCGAACAACGTCGCCCAGTCCATATCACCTGCCTGAAGCTCACGCACGGGTGTGTGGGCGCGGTAGTACAGCGTATCCGAGGGCAGGACCCCCTTCCCGGCAAAGGTGAAGTTGATCCCGTTCATCAACGTGCCCTTCTGATCCGTCGAGAAGCGGGAGCCGTCGTTCTTGGTGTTGAACCAGATGATCTTGCCGATGTCGACCCCAGCCGCGCGCAGTTGGTTGCGGATATTGGCCCCGATGTGATCGTCCACGAGCGCGGTCACCACGGATGTGCGCAGTCCGAACGTGTAGGCCAGGCCGCACGCGACGTTCGTCTCGCCGCCACCCTGAAAGACCCGAAAGCGGTCGGCGCGGGCGGTGGGCACGTCGCACGGGTCCAACCGCAGCATGACCTCGCCCAGGGAGACGCCGTCCCAGCGGCAGCTCGTCGCAGGCTTGATCGCGTCGTGACGGGTAACGGTACTCACTTCGACCCCCTTACGTTCAGCCACGCCAATCGTGCGCGGCCTGTACCATCGCGGCCAGGTTCTCGGCCGGCACGTGCGCCGGCAGCGAGCAGCCGGCGTTCAGGATGTCAGCGCCGTCGGCCAGGCAGCGCGTCGCCCAGGTGTAGACGCTCTCCGGCGTACCGTTAAGCAGCGGGTCCACCGTAGGCACCCAGCCGGTCAGAGCGACGCGGCCCTTCAGGTACTTGCGCGCCTCGGCGACATCCAGCTTCTCGTCGAAGCTGAACGCGGCCGCGCCGGTCTCCGCGATGAAGGGAAGGTGGCGGGTGGTCTTGCCGCAGATGTGCAGGATGGCCGGACCAGCCAGGGCCGCACAAAGCTCGCCATGCCGCGGCGCGACCAGATCACGGTAGACCTTCCAGGAGATGAGGTCGCCCGAACTGGCCGCCTCACCGATCAGGATAGCGTCGGCGCCGGCGGCGAACTGCGCCTGGGCGTAGCGCAGGCAGAGCGACGCGACGGCCTCCAGGCAGGCCGTCGCCTTTTCGGGCGCCAGCGCGATCCAGGCGAACAGGTTATCGAAACCGAAGATCTTTGCCGCCAGGGTGAACGGCCCGACGATGGACGAAACGATCGCGACTTCAGTGTCATAGCGGCGACGCAGCGCCGCGATCGCCCCGAGCACGACCGGCACGCGACCGCGATCCAAGAAGCCGGCAAGCGGCAGCGCGGGGACCGGCTCGTCGTAGACCCGGCCGGTGTCCTGGGGCAAGGTGTCGTAGCTCCCGAGGTCGACCCGGCCGCCCAGCGCCTCGAACTCTACCGTCATGTCGAACGGCAGCTTGATGCACTCCAGCCGGCCCACTTCCCAGGCTGCCGCGGCCAGCCGCGCCAGCCGTTGCGCGTCCCCGTGCGCCTCCGGCCAGCGCTCGCCCACGGCCTCCATCATCGATACCGTGATCGCGGTGACCACGCCGGCGACGGGGGGCCGGTCCACGGCCGCGCCGGCCAGCGCGGCCATGAAGCGCTGCTTGGCGTTCATAGCGCCGCAGACGCGGGCAGGATGACGCGGCGCACCGTGCCATCTGTCCGGCCCACGAAGATCGTCGCGCCGGCGCCAAGACCGCCGGCCGCGGTCAGGCACAGCGCGCCCCCGTCACCCTCCAACAGGTTCGACAGGTCCTGCCAGGTCATGCCGCCATCCTGCGAGCGCAAGAGCGCGTCGGCGGTCAGCAGCAAGAGGGTCGTGCTCCCGGCGAGGTTTGCCGCGGTCGCCAGCGCGTTGATCGCCCCGATCTCGCCGTCCAAGCAGCACTGCCAGCTCTCGCCACTGTTATTCGACACGAACAGCCCGCTCGACTCCGTCCCAGCCCACAGTATGCCGTCGGCAGCAAAACGCGGGGAGAGCGCCAGGCTGAGGACAGGCGCGGCGGCGGCGGGGAACCCCAGCTCACGCCAGGCGCGGCCGCCGTTGGCGCTCCGGTATACCCCGCTCTCCGCGCCGACGAAAAGCGTTTCATCCCGCGCGAACGCGGGCGACACGGCCACGCAAAACAGGTTGAGGTCGAGCAGGCCGAAGTTCCACGCCACCCAGCGGCCCCCGCGATCCGCGGAGCGGAAGACGCCATCTTGCTCCGTCGCGGCGAAGACCACGCCATCGTCGCTGAAAGCGGGTGACATGGCAAGCGCCACCACTAGCGGCGGCGGCGAGGGCAGTTGCGCCACGTGCCAGGTGGCGCCGCGGTCGAAGGAGCGGAGGACGCCGCCGTTCGCGCCGGCGAAGACGATCCCGTCCGCGGCATGGTCCGGGGGAACCGCGACCGCCATCGCGGGCAGGGGCTCCGGCAGGTCCAGGCTGGCGTAGAGCGGCTGCCACGTGACGCCGCCGTCGCGCGTGCCAAACAGGCCGGCGTCGCTCGCAGCATAGCAGACCGACCGGCCCGCTGGACCGGCCCCGATGGCCAGCGCGTAGATGACGCCCTCGGCCGCGCTGATGCCGGCCGTAGCGCTGATTTCAGCAGGCTCGCTCATGGTTCATACACCTTCACGGGCTTGGCGTGATGGACGAGTACATCCGTGGTCAGCGCCAATGCGGCGGTGGTCACGGCGGCCGCGCTGGCGATGCGCACCACGCTGGCCGCATCGAGGATCCCGGCTTCGAGCATCGGGGCAACACGCTCGCCGTGGACCTCAAAGCCGTGACCTGGTCCGGCGCGGTCCACTTCGCCCATGACGCGCGCCACGTCACAGCCGGCGTTGGCGATCACCGTGCGCGCCGGCGCTTCGAGCGCGTTTATCAAGATGCGATACGCGACGCGCGCCGCTGCGTCGGGCGCGTCTTCCGCCATCTTGCGGAGCAACGGCCGGCAGCCGAGGAGCGCCGCGCCGCCGCCGGGGACGATCCCCTCCATGAGCGCGCCGCGCAACGCCTCCGCGGTGCGCTCGGCCAGTTCGCTGCGCAGCTTGATCTCGGTCTCGGTCGCGCCGCCGATCCACAGCGTCGCCGAGCCGGCCATCAGCTTGCCGATCCGTTCACGCAGCTCCTTGCGCGCCTCCGGATCGGTGGCGGCGGCGACTGCGGCGCGCAGCTCGGCCAGGTGGGCCCGCAGCGCCCTCGGGTCCCCGCGGCCGCCGACGATGCCGAAGTAGTCTTTGTCGGCCCAGACACGGCGCGCGTGGCCCAGGCACGCGTATTTCGCGCCCGCAATCGAGTCACCGGCCGCCTGCAGCAGCACTTGCCCGCCGGTCAACAGCGCCAGATCCTCCAGCGCGGCCTTCTGCTTAGTCCCGACGTGCGGCGTGTGCACCGCGATGACTTGCAGCCGGCCGGCCTGGTTGTTGGCCATGAGCAGGGCGAGCGCCTGGGGCGCCAGGCTCTGGCAGATCAGGAGCAGGCGGCGCTCACGCGCTTGGGCCGCGGCATCCAGCAAGGGCACGAGGTCGGGACCGCTCTCGATGTTCAAGTCACTGACCAGGATGGCCACATCCTCCAGGTCGACCCGCTGGTGCGCCTGGCCGGTCAGCATCTCGCGGGAGTAGGGCGCCGCTTCCCAGTACATCCCCTCGACATATTCCCGCTCGATGGCGCGACCCTGCCCCCCGCGGATGTCCAGCCGGCCATACTCGCCGATCACGTCGAACACCTCGCCCAGCATGTGCGCCAGCTCCGCGTCATAGCAGACCGTGTAGGCGAAGTGTTCGAGGGCATGGCGGCCGGCCAGCGGCCGCGTCATCGCGGCCAACTGGTCGAGGATACCGGCCAGCCCGGCTTCGAGATCGCGGCGCAAACGCATCGGATTGCCGCCAGCGGTGATGTAGGTCAGGCCCTGGTTGTAGATCGACTCGAAGATGACCGCGGCCGTGGCCGACCCGTCGCCGGCGCGCTCGTGCACCCGCCACAGCATCTGGCGTGCGAGCATCGCACCCATGTCCTCGTCGCGATCGGCGAGTTGGACGATGCGCCGCGCGATCAGCCCGGCGTCGTCGAGCATTTCGGGGGTGTCGGCCCGGCCGGTGCGCTGCAAGGACACCAAGCGCGGGCGCGGGCCGAGGGTGGGACGGACCGCGTCAACGATCCGGCCGATCCCGCGCCCGAGGGCCGCGCCGGCCGCGGGTTGGAAGATGACGCGTGGGATGAGTGGTTTTGCCATCGTTTTGTTCACCGATCGGAGGTGTCAGCGGTGCGCTGATTGAGCAGATTATACCGGGTCTGTACCCAGGCGGCAAAGCCGACTACGCCCGGTTTCTCTTGACTTTACATCAGAACCATGCTACAGTCAAGCTACTCGTGTAGCTAATCGAGTAACTTCGTATTCTCTCGTTTTCTGGGCACATATGCCGTGGTCATGGATCCCGGCGAGCCGGTCTACCGTGACTTTTTGCTGGAACAAGCCCGGCGCCACATCGAGGCGCTCCCCGACGCGGGCGGGATCTCCATCGATCGACTGGATTGGCTGCGGATGTACAACGAGCACCGCGACGACGGCGAGTCCTGGTTTGCCGGCGGCCCCGCCCGATCGCTGCTGACCTCATGGCGCGCGCTGCTGATCCCGCTGGGGGAGATGATACATCGCGCCGGCAAAGTCATCTTCGTCAACAACCACGTCAAGCGTATCGATCTTCTGGATGGGGTAGATGGGATCTTCGACGAATTCGGACGCTACGGCGCCGCGCTGAACACAACCGCCCTGGGGTGATGGTTCGCAATGTGCCCGCGCTCGCGGGCGCCTCACGCCTCGCAGCGAGAATCCTGCATCCCGGCGTTGGGACACCGATCGTGATCTTCCCCAAGCCAGAGCACGATGGCCGGCTCGTGCTTGAGGTCCCGGTCCACCGCGGCTGTGCCATGGTCGTCCTTGTCGCCGAGCCGTAGAGCGACTACGAGAAAGGAGCGCAGATGTACCAATCACACACCACGCCAGCGCTGCCGTGTGTACGGTGGGGCAGCCACGAAATCTCCCGCCTGCTGATCGGCCACAATCCGTTCAAGGGCCAGGCCCACTTCAGCCGGGCGCTCGATGCCGAGATGAAGGCGTGGTACGCGCCCGAGCTCGGCCACGACCTGGACATCCTAACGCGGTGCGAAGAAGCCGGCATCAACACCGCGCAGTTCGGCGGCGCGGTCATGCACGCGCTGCTGCGGCGGCACGCCGAGCGCGGTGGACGGCTGCAGTGGATCGCTACATTCTACGACGCGGCTGACGATCCCGAGACCGAGATCCAAGCCATCCTGGCGGTCGAGCCGCCGCCGATCGGCATCTACTACTACGGAGGCGCGCTGGATACCTGTTTCCTGTCCGGGCAGCTCGAGAGGGTCGCAGAGCGCCTGCGCCGGCTGCGTGATACGGGGCTGCTGGTCGGGGTGGGCAGCCATCTGCCCGAGGCGATGTGCGAGGTCGAGAGCCGGGGCTGGGACGCCGATTTCTATGAGACCTGCCTGTACACGGTGTACGCGGACAGGCGGAGCGGCACGATCGACCGCGACAACGAGGTTTTCGACGATCGCGATCGCGATGCCATGCTGGCCTTCGTAAAGCAGGTATCGAAACCGTGTATCGTCTTCAAAACCCTCGCGGCGAGCCGCAAGTGCAGTACCGATGATGAGACGCGCGCTGCGCTTGCATACGCCTACCGCAGTATCAAGTCGTCGGACGTTGTGCTCGTCGGCATGTGGCAGAAGTACAAGGATCAGATTACCCAAAATGCGCAGTGGGCAGGCGAGATCCTCTCGAAAATTGAGGCCGATCAACCGCAATTTCCCTCTTGACAATCTCCCGAAACGATGCTAAGATTCAGTTACTCGTGTAGCTAATCGAGTAACTCACCAGGTGCTCTTCGTTTTTGACGGCAGTCTTCCAATCGTCACCGAGGACACGCAAGAATGAACAGCAATATGGCTAATCGTCCCCACAGAAGAGCCACCCAGGCGGACATCGCCGCACGGGCAGGCATCTCGCGAGCGACCGTGTCTGCTGCCCTCAGCGGATCGCGCTTCGTCAGCCCGGAGCTCAAAGCCCACATCCTCCAGACGGCCGACGACCTGCACTACGTCCCCGATATTCTCGCGCGTAGCATGAAGACCAACCGCACCATGACCATCGGCATGGTCTTGCCGAACATCCTGAGCCCGGTGTGGGCGACAATTGCTCGCGGGGTTGCCGACGTGGCGCGCTCGTCCGGCTTCAGCACCATCATTTATGACACCGACGAGCAGTGCGAGGTCATGCAAGGGGCGCTGCGCAACCTGCGGGAACGACGAGTGGACGGCATCTTGCTGGCGCCGTGTGCTGAACCGACCCCCGAAGCGCTGACGCGCTTCATCGCCGAGACCGGCATGCCGATGGTCCTCATCGATCGCGAGATCGACGAATTGCCGTTGGACACGGTCATCTCGGACAATGTTTCGGGGACTTATCAGGCCGCGAAGCATCTCCTGGACGTGGGGCGACAGCGCATCGGGCTGATCAACCTGCCGCTCATGATCAGCACAGGCCGCAGCCGGTTGGAAGGCTACCAGCAGGCATTGAAGGAGTATGGCAGGCCGGTGGAGGAGGCGCTGATCGCTACCGGCGGTCGCGGCGCCGACGAGGGCTATCGGCAGGCCACCACGCTCCTGTCGCTCCCGACCAGCCAGCGCCCCGATGCGCTCCTGGTAGCCAGCCACTTGATGACGCTGGGGGCGGTTAAGGCTCTGCGCGACAGGGCGCTGCGCATCCCCGAAGATGTGGCGGTGATCGGCTTCGATGACACGGAATGGGCTCCGCTCATCGACCCGCCGCTGACGGTTGTGAATCAGCCGGCGTACGAGATCGGCTCCCAGGCGGCCAGACTCCTGCTGGCGCGACTCAGTCCAGGTGCGGCCGACGACGCTCCCAGGCGGATTGTGCTCCCGACGGGGTTGATCCTCCGGCAGTCCTGCTGCGCCAGGCACGTTACGGCGGACTCATGAGGGCCCTCAACTACCGCGCGCGCGTCATAGGCTGGATCATCCTGGTCCTGTGCGGAGCCTGTTTGGCGTCTGCTGGGGGGGATAGCATCCCTGCGGCCGCGGCAGGCCCCGTCGACCGCCAAAGCGCATCGTGCATACCCGGCGACGTGGACGGCGATGGGCAGAGCGAATGCCTGTACAATCTGTCGCCAGACCCGTCGGCGCACGGTGCGTGCCAGGTCCAGGTGTGGGATCGCGCGGGCCGCGAGCTCAAGGGCGTCATCACGGAGGCACGGCTGATTGAGCTGGCCGATTTGGACGCAGATGGGGTCCCAGAACTCCTGCTCGAACGTCAGCGGGGAACACAAGCCTCCGCATCCTTGCCGACTCCGTGCCCGTGCGCCAAGCCCGGCTCGGAGTTGATCGCCCAGCTTGCGATCGGGCTGGCCGACAGCACTGGTCGCCTGGTGACCGTATTCTCGTTCCGCACGGGAGACGAACGACCGCTCGACGCTTATGGTGATGGTCGCCGGGATCGAAGTGAAGGTGACTGAGCACCAAGGACTCGTCAAGAAACAACTTCGGCTTTGTCATTCTGAGCGGAGCGAAGAATCCGTATTCGGCACAGACGAGATCCTTCGCTGCGCTCAGGATGACAGAGGAAGTAACACCTTGACGGGCACTCGGCAACCGAAAGGAGGGCACGCCATGCGGGGATCGGGGCAGCAGAAGAGCCGCCCAAGCGTTTAGAAGACCGACTCATACCGTGATCAGGATCAGCCGCACACTTCAGCAAGGAGGGGTTATGAATTCCCAGAAGATCAGCCGACGCGATTTTATCAAGATCGCCGGCCTGGTGACGGGCAGCGCAGCGCTGGCTGCGTGTGGTCAGAAGGCCACGCCGGAGCCGACCAAGGCGCCTGAGGCCGCGAAGCCGGCCGCTCCCGCGCCGACGACCGCGCCGGCAGCCAAGAAGCCGGCAACCCTCACCACGAACACGCAGTATTGGAACCCGCAGCAGTGGCCGAAGTCGGTGACCACCTATCAGCAGATGCTGAAGGACAACGGGTTTGATTGGCTCACCGTGAACTTTGAGGCCAGCGATGCCACCACCCTCGAGACGCGCATGGCCGCGGGCGACGCCCCGGATATCCTATTCGTCTACCCCGAGCTGGCCATTCCTTGGGCAGCCCGCAACCAGCTCTTGTCGCTCACAGAAGCGATTAACGCGGATCCAGAGTGGAAGAAGGACGTCGACACCTGCATCAAGTCGATGAACGACGGCTATACCTGGAAGGGCAACCTCTACGCGGTCACCATCGCGGCCGAGGCCGAGTGCTACTCGTACAACCCCAAGCAGTTCGAGAATAAGGGCGTCAAGAAACCGGCGGAGATCGGCAAGGACGCGTTCACCATCGAGAAGTTTGTCGAGATCACCAAGGCGCTGACCGACGGCCCCAACGACAAACCGTTGGGCGACAAGCCGCAACCCGGCTGGATCGGCGGCGACCTGGGCTACAACAGCGGGTTCGGCGATCTGCTCTACGCCATCGGCGGCAAGTACTTCAGCGAAGATGGCAAGAAGTCGTTGCTCAACAGCGCTGAGTTCATCGAGACGGCTGAGCTCGCGAAGATGCTGGTGCAGGGCGGGTGGGCCCTGAACGCGATCGAGTCTACGGCCCAGGGCGAATGGCACTGCCTGGCGCTGGCCAACCAGCACGGCGCGTCCGTGATCGCCGGCGACTGGTGCTGGGGGTGGGTGCACAAGACCCAGCTCGAACGCAAGGAGTTCCAGCCGGAGATGTACTACGTGCCTTCCGGCCGCGCGGGCCGGCACCCGTTGGCCCATTCCGCGGGCGAGAGCATCTACTCCAAGACGAAGAACAAGGACGCGGCGCTGGCGTACATGAAGCTGGCCTTCACCAAGCCATACCAGGAGGCAACGGCCAAGACCTACGAAGAGGCTCCGCGCTACCCGGCCCGCCACGACGCGAACGGCCCGATCTCAGCCCTGAAGATCTTGCCGGACTTCTTCGGCACCCTGTTTGATGATAGCTGGGCCTCGCCCACGACACCTATGATCAACTTCATGGGCATCCTGGGCTACTGGGGCGACACAATGAAGGCCGTGCTGAACGGTTCCGATACGCGACCGCTCAAGGAGGTCTTCGAGGAGCTCAACACCCGCACGCAGAAGGACATGGACGCCGCGGGCGCGGGGTTGAATATCTAGTACATCTCGGTTAGATTACGCCCTCGGTTAGTCATTGCGAGGGGCCGCACCTTCGGCGAAGCAATCTCAGGCTACAAAGTCGGGATTGCTTCGTCGGGCTACACCGCACCTGCGGCCACTGCACGCCCATAGGGCGGGTGCAGGTGTCGCCCTCCTCGCAATGACTAACCTTGGTGGATTTCGCCAAGCTGTACTGGTCTCGAGTAGCGAGGTCTCGACCCTGCGCGATGCCGGGCAACGAGCCTCGCCTGCCTCCGGGATAGCCGGCCCTCGCTCGTCAGGCCGGCTATCCCGGTCGATTTGCGCGACGCTTCGGTCAGCCGGAGCGCAATGAGCGGCGCGACGCGGCCGCATTCTCATCAGGAGGCGGAACCATGGCTGTTCAGGCATCTGCCGCTCCCCAGGCATTCAACCCGGAGGTCGGCCGGCGGCGCCGCGAGCGCACGCGGCAGATTCATGGCTTGCTCTTCTCGGGGCCCTTCTGGCTGGGCATATTGCTCTTCACCGCCTTTCCCATGCTGGCCTCAATCTACTTCAGCTTCTGTCACTATAATGCCCTGGAACCCCCGGTCTGGCGCGGCATCGGGAACTACGTGGACATGTGGCAGGATCCCGCGCTGCTCAAGGCGCTGCGCAACACAGTGTTGTATGCCGTGCTGTCGATTCCGCTGAATACGCTGTTGGGACTGCTCGTGGCGCTGCTCCTCAACCAGAAGACCAAGGCGTTATCGGTCTGGCGCGCGATCTACTATCTGCCCGCGATCACCCCGGCTGTGGCGTATGCGTTATTGTGGAAATGGATGCTGAACAAGCAATACGGTGTCATCAACTTTGGGCTGGGGCTCGCCGGTGTCAAGCCGATCGACTGGCTGGGCACCAACGACTGGCTGATCGCTGCCTACGTGATGGCCGGGCTCTGGACGGTGGGCGGCGCGATGATCGTGAACCTGGCCGGGCTCCAGAGCATCCCGACCGATCTCTACGATGCCGCGAAGGTGGATGGCGCCGGCCCCTTCTCGCTCTTCCGCAACGTCACGCTACCGATGATGTCACCTGTGCTGTTTTACAACATCATCATGGGCATCGTGGGTGCGATGCAGAGCTTTGCATTCTTCTATACCCTGACGCAAGGCTGGGGCAACGTCTCGTACTCAGAAATCGGCACGGTGTACATGGTCCATCTCTACCGGGTGGGCTTCCAGCTCTTCCGTATGGGCTACGCCTCGGCCATGGCTTGGGTCCTCTTCTTCATGATCCTCGGTCTCACGCTGCTGGTGTGGCGCTTCTCGGCCAGGTGGGTCTACTACGAAAGCGAGTGGATCACCGGCAAGGCGACCTGATGAGGAGGATAATATGAGCGTCACGCTCGAACGATATCCAGCCGCCCCGGGTTCCGCAGCGCATCGTGCCATGCGGGCCGACCGCGCGCGCAAGACGGCCGGCCGGGTCGTGCTGTACATCATCATCGTCATCGGCGCCGTGATCATCTCGCTGCCGGTGATCTGGATGCTGATGAGTTCGCTCAAGAGCAATGTCGAGATCCACAGCTTCCCGATCAAGTTCTTGCCCGAGAAGCCCATCTGGAACAACTATGCCGAGGTCCTCTACTATGGTTGGGCCGGGCCGGTCGCGGAACAAAAGGGCATGGGTAGCCTGTGGCCGCGCTACTTCTTAAACACGACGATCATTGCGATCTTCGTCCTGGTCGGGACGCTCTTTACCAATGCCCTGGTCGCGTTCAGCTTTTCGCGGCTGCGCTGGCGATGGCGAAATCGCGCCTTCTTCATCGTGCTGGCGACCATGATGTTGCCCGGTCAGGTGACGATGATCCCGACCTACCTGGTCTTCACCAAGATCTTCCATTGGCAGAACACCTGGTTGCCGCAGATCGTCCCCGCCTTCTTTGGATCCGCGTGGGCGATCTTCCTGCTGCGCCAGTTCATGATGACCATCCCGATCGAGATCGACGAGTCGGCCCGGCTGGATGGCTGCGGTGATTGGGGGCTGTTCTGGAACCTGATTTTGCCGATGAGCAAGCCCGCCCTGGGAGCGATCGCCATCTTCACATTCAACGGCGTGTGGAATGACATGTTTACGCCGCTGCTGTACATCCGCAAAGCGGAGCTGATGAATGTCGCCATCGGTCTGGCCAACATGCGGACCATGGGCGCCTTGGCCGGTCTCAAGTTCCCGCGGGACGAGCTGCAAATGGCCGCGGCGCTGATCGTCTCGATCCCGCTCATCGTCCTGTTCTTCGTCTTCCAGAAACAGTACATCCAGGGCGTGGTCATCACCGGGGTCAAAGGTTAGGACGGGAATTTCTGAGCGTTCGTCCGGGCCACTTCGTCGTGACCCAGAACGAGGTGGCCTGGTTAAACGCGGCCCGCGAACGCCCACTCCGTTTGGAGCGCAGGACATGGAGCTCCTGGATCCAGCAGCAATCAAGCTCACAGGTTCTCTGCACGATCGCATCGGCCTGGCCCTGCGCCATCTGCGGACCGAAAGACCGCGCATCCTGGGCGGCGAGGGCTTCGGCGGCGCGTGGGGTGCGGACCAGGCTGGCCGCTGGATCGGCGCCGTGGCGCTGGCCGCGCGGTATCTTGGCGAGCCGATACCTGAGCTGGCCGAGGTCGTGCGCGGCCTGCTGACAGTGCAGAACGCCAGCGGCTTCTTCGGAACCCGTCTTAACAGCTCGACGTGGTGGGGCGCGGGGCGAGCGTTGATGGGGTTGCTGGAGTATCGAGAAGCCACCGGCAATGACGCGGCGCTCGCGGACGCGGCGCTCGCGGATGCGGCGCTCGCCGGTGCGACGCGGCTCGGCGATTTCTACCTGGCGCACATGCCCCTCGAGGGCCCTGGCCTGACGACCCATCACAGCGGGCACGAGGAGGGCCTGGTTGCGCTGTGGCGCGCCACGGGCAACCGCGCCCATCTGGATCTGGCGCGGAAGCTGCCGGCCACTGTGGACCCGGAGTTCGGCCGGCCCGATGAGCCGGCCCCGAACCATCACACCCATTCCTACCTCAGCATGTTGCGCGGCTGCGTCGACATCTACCTGGCCACCGGTGAGACCGCCTTCCTCGACCGCGCCCAGACCACGTGGGAACATGTCCTCGCACGTCAGATGTGGGTCACGGGCGGGATCAGCGAGGGTTCGGCGTACCCGTTCGAGACCCGCGATGAGACCTGCTCGGTGGCCGATTGGCTGCGGCTGTCGCTCAAGCTGTGGCAGGCCACTGGCGAGCCGCGATATATGGACGTCGCAGAGCATGTGCTGCTGAACCACCTGGCCTTCGACCAGGACCACAACGGCGGGTTCTGCACCTTCCGTTCCGTCGCGGTCGACCGCACCGGCTACGTGCGCGACGCGGTGGCCTGGTTCTGCTGCTCGATGAGCGGGCTGCGCGCTTTAATCGAGGCGACGCGCTTCATTTACACCGCCTCCGGCGCTGCCATCAGTGTCAACCTGTTCTTCCCGTGCGAAGCCACAGTGACGATGCCGGGTGGCGCGGTGCGCGTCGTGCAGACGGGCGCGTATCCGGCCGGCGAGCCGCCGCGCATCCGCGTGATCGCGCCCGCTGGCGTGGTCGTGGAACTACGCGTGCGGGTGCCGGGTTGGGCCGCGGCCGGCCGTGTGAGCCTCAACGGCCGGCCGATCGACGCTGAACCGGAGCGCGGGTACATCTCGCTGCGGCGGGCCTGGGCGGCCGACGACGTCGTGCAACTGGACCTGCAGCCGCGCCTCCAGGCGATCCCGGCCGGCGCGAACGGCTTTGAAGGCAAGACGGAAGTCGCGCAAAACGGGGCGCTGACGCTGTTGCCGGCCGCGGCGCTGCGCTACGGCCCGCTGGTGCTCATGCTTGATCCGGTGCTGAGCATCTACGACATGTTCGAGCCGGAGCGTTTCGCGATCACCGTCGCGTCGGGGGCGGATGGCGCCCTCTGGCTCCCACCCGCGCGCGGCCGCATTCCCGGAACCCGCGCCTTCGCGACGCCGGGCGCGTCCTTCCTGACGCTGTGTCGGCCGCTCGGGCCCGCGTTTGAGGACGCGGCCGAGGCGCTGGGGTTCCTGGTCCCGGTGGCCGAGATCACCGACCGGTGGACGTACACGCGTTCGCGGTTGGCACCCTATGAAATACGCAACGATGTGCGCGTGGTGCGGGGCGATGAAGCCGCGCTTTTTGAGTTTCGCGCCGAGCAGTGCTATCGCGATTTCCTGCGTATGCGCGCCGGGGACACGGCCGCTCTTCCTGAGTCGAATCTATGATGCCGCTGTGCGGTCTGGGGAGGTCATATGGGCAGGCTGGAGGGGCAAGTTGCCATCATCACGGGCGCCAGTCGGGGCATGGGCGCTGCCATCGCGCAAGCCTTCGCGGCCGAAGGCGCCAGAGTCGGGCTGATTGCGCGGACTGAAGCCGACCTGCAGGCAGTGGCCGATGCGATCACCGGCCAGGGAGGCGCCGCGGCTGTCGCGGCCGCGGATGTACGGGTACGCGAGCAGGTGTTTGCCGCCGTGGCACACTTGCGTGAGAAGTTGGGACCGGTGGACATCCTGGTCAACAGCGCCGGGGTCCCCCTTGGCGCGTACATCCACGAAATGACGGAGGAAATCTGGAACGAGGGGTGGGATGTCAACGTGAAGGGCACCGCCCTGGCTATCCAGGCCGTGGTGTCCGACATGATAGCGCGCAAGAGCGGGTTGATCATCAACATCGGCTCGATGTCGGGCTTGGTGCCCGGCGGGCCAACCGGCACCGTGTATGTCGGCGGCAAGTGGGCGCTGATGGGGATGAGCCGCTCGCTCTCGATCGAGCTGAAGCCGCACAACATCCGGGTGACGCTGCTCAATCCGGGCACCACGGATACGCCTTTCCGTCCGAAAGAATACGGCAAGCACCCCGACTGGATGCAGGCGTCGGACGTGGCAGCCGTCGCGCTGTTTGTGGCGACCTTGCGCGAGCCCATCTCGATCCACGAGATCAACTTCTCACGCACGAGGGATGGCTGGTGAGCTGAACCGGGAGGGATAATGGCCCTGCAAACTCAGGAAATCACCGGCGGCTCGCTGCGGCTGTGCTGGGACGCGGCCGGCCGGCTCGACCTGCTCGATCTGGCGGGCCACGCTGTTCCGCAGCTCGCGCAAGGCCGTTATCTCTTCAACGGGCAGGTCGAGATCCCCGCGTATGTTCTCGAGTCGAACGGGGTGCTCGTGCACGAGTGCCGTTTCCTCGATGGCGTGCTGACGGCTCGCTGGACCGGCGGCGAACGGGCCGCGGTCGTGCTGGAAGGGCATGCGAGCGGAACCGCGGTGCGCTCGGTTGGCTTCGCGCTGCACCTTCCGGCCGGCGACCTGTCGTGCCTGATGGGCAACACCTACCGGTGGCAGGCCTACGAGATCGGCCAGCAGATCCGCTTCGCCGATTTTCCGCTCGGCGTGGGCCAGGTCTATCTGCTGGACACGGGCCGCGCCTGCCTGCGTTTCGGCTGCCAGGCGGCGAAGAGGCGCGACTACGCCACGGGCAGCCTGGAGCGCACCGCGGAGGGCTGGCTGCTGACGTGGCTCTGGGAGCCGCAACTGCCGTACGGGGAGGGTTTCACCGCGCAGGAGCTCCACTTCCAGATCTTCGACTCGGTTGCGGCCGCGCTGGACGAGCACCGCGTCTGGGGCGAGCGTACGTTCGGCTGGCTGCCGGCGGAGACCAACCCGAAGGTGCCCGTGTGGTTCAAAGCGTGCAAGCTGCTCTTGCAGGTCAATCTTGGTGAAACGAACGGCGCGGTCGTGCACGACTACCTGGACGTGACGCACCTGGCCGAGGACCTGCACGCGATCGGGGTGCCCGCGGGGACGATCCTCTACTTGCCGGATTACAACCCAAACAGCTCGGTGCTGCGCGGTGGATCGGGGCCGGTGTGCTGCCTGTGGCCGGAGAACCCGCTGTTGGGTGGGAAGCGCGAGTTCGTCAGGATGGTCCAGACCGCGCAGCAGTACGGCTACCACATCCTCCCGCACGGCAGCGTGCTGCTGGTGTTCGAATGGAGCTCGCTTAACTACGCCGGGTCGGACGGCAGGCCGGTGATCTGGCGCAACCCGACTTGGGGCGCAATGCAGCAATGGGGCATCGTCAACGCGGCAGGCCAGCCGATCGGCTGGCCGCCGGACGAGGTGGCCGACCATTATCCCTACATGGTGCGTTACCTCAACCCGGCATACCGGGAAGTGCAGGACTATTACTTGGACGGGATCACGGCCATGATCCAAGAGCACAACCTGGATTGCTACTATTTCGACTCGGTCAGCGTCGGCCCCGCGATCAGCTACCAGGGTAACATCCCGGACCTGCCGGCCATCATCGAGGGCGAGCGCGAGTTCATTCGCAGGCTCTACGAGCGGCATCCGGACGTGCTTTTTGCCGGTGAGCTGTGCGATGAGGCCAGCCTGGATCTCGTGCCCGTGTGGCAATCGCGCCACCCGCTCTCGCACGCGCTCTTCGGCCGCTACATCTACACGTTCGCCCACACGCACACAGCGTCGTCCATCCCGCAGCGTTACGCCGACGTGGGCGGCATTTCGGACTACGGCGAGGACGCGCAGCAAGCCGAGGTCGAGCTCTCGCAGCGGCAGCCAAACAACATCCCGCGGCTGATGGTGAACTACCGGGATCATAAATTGGACGCGCTGACGCGGCGCTTCATCGAAGCATTGCTGGCGACGCGGCCATAGGAAGGCAGCGATGGACACTCCCGAGATCGTACTGCCCACCTGCGAAGTGAGCATGGACCCCGAAACCGCGGTCGAGATCGGGCTGGGCTGGGGCATCCGCCATTTCGAACTCAAGACCCTTTGGGAGGGGAAGCGGGTACCGCTGATCACCGAGCCGCAGCGGGCGCAGCTCATCAACCTGGCGCGCAACTATGGGGTCAGCTTCCCCGTTCTGTCCCCGGGCCTGTTCATCGGGACCGAGGCGCAGGACGCGATCGCGGACCGCGAGGTCGCAGATAAGTTGCCCGGCAGCATCGACCTGGCCCACGCGCTGAACGCGAAGCTGCTCGTCATCTTCAGCTTCCGCAAGACCGAGGGCGTGCCTGAGGCGTGGGTCGTCGAGCGCCTGGGCCGCGTGGCCGAGGCAGCCCACGGATCGGGCCTCACGCTGGCCATCGAGCCGCTGCCGGGCAACTACGGCGATTCCGGACAGGCGCTGCAACGGCTCGTAGAGCAGGTCGGCGACCCGTTCCTGCGCGTGAACTGGGACGCGGCGAACGTGGCCGCAGCCGGTTACGCGGCCTACCCGGACGAGTACGACGCGGTCAGGCCCTACGTGGCCCACGTCCACCTCAAGAACTATCGCGGGGAGGCGAAGCGGTGGGCGCTGTTTGACGTAGGCGACATCGATCTGCGCGCGCAGTTGGACGCGCTGCGCCGCGATGGCTACCGCGGCTACCTGGCCATCGAGACCCACACGCGCTTCAACCCGGAGTTCTCGCCGGTGATCGCGGCCAGCAAACACAATTTGGACGTGCTGCGGGGCTGGCTGGGAGAGGGGTGAGGTGATGCGCCATCGGCTGACTCGGCGACGGTTTCTCGCGTTGATGGCCACCAGCGGAGCCGCCGCGGCCACGGCTGCCTGCGGCAAGCGGTCGCCCTCCGCCGTCGCGACACCGACGGCCATGCCCACGCCCATACCGGCCGATACGCCCACCCCCGTGCCCACGCCCGAACCGACCCAGCCCCCGGCGGTCCGACGCCTCGGGCCGGCTGCGGGGCGCTTCCCGGCTCCTGGCGAGTGGGCCGGGTATCGCGGGAACGGCACGTTGGACGCGTGGCAACCGCTGGCGGGATCACCCGACTGGTTCACCGCGCCGGCGGTTGCCTGGCAGCACTTTGTCGGCGCGGTGGAGACGCTGTTGATCGCGACGCCGGGCTCCGGGGGCGCAATCGATGTTCCGATCGGTGAGCCGGTCACGGACACAGCAGATCCTGCCGAGCTGAGTGATCCGCGCTGGGGGCTCGTGCCGGCCGCGGCGGAGCTCGCCGGCAAGATGCAACCGATCCAGCACACCATCACCGTCACCTACGCGCACGTGTTGCCCGACGAGCCGGGCCTGCAGCGGTTGGAGTTCGAGAGCTCGTTCAACAAGCCGACCGTGGGCGGCGCCTGGGCGCCGACGGTGGGGCGGTGCCAGGCGTGGCGTAACGGCCAGTGGGAAACGGTCTGGGAGACTGAACCGATCTATAACCTTTTCCATCCGCTGCCGATCGTGGGCGATTTCGACGCGGACGGGAAGCCAGAGGTCGCGATCCTGCCCTGGTACGAGCTCTTCGCGCTGGACGCGGCCACGGGGCAGATCAAGGACCGCTGCCGGTTCAACGAAGGCCGCGCCTACGGCTTCTTCGGCGCGTACGACCTGGATGGCGACGGGAAAACCGAATTCGTCGTGCAGGCGGATTACTCCAAACACGTCGACGTACTGGGGTATCGGGACGGCAAACTCGCGTCGCTGTGGCACAAGAACATCGAGCTGGGATTCGGCAACCCACAGAAGGTGCTGCGCGTGGGGCTCGACCCGGTCGCAGACGTGGACGGCGACGGCAAGCTGGAAGTCCTCGTCAACCTGTACAACGACACGGGTGATGAACGCTGGCACGTCACGGTCCACGACGGCCTGACCGGCGAGGTGCGCGCGGACCTGCCCGATGTCCACCTGGATGCGCTGGCCGATGTGAACGGCGACGGCATCGCGGAGCTGCTCGTCACGCGGACCGCGGGGCAGGGGCTGCCTGCGTTCGGCCCCAGCGCGGTCTACACCGTCGCCGGCGGCACGGCCATGGCCCTCTGGGAAGACACAGCCGCGGGCTGGCAGACCTGGAACCCGCCGCAGCCCGGGCACGTGAACAGCTCGGCCACGCTGGCCAACCGCACCGTCCTGTGGCGGCCGGTGGAGAAGCGCGGCGCGGTCGCGCTGCGGCGAGCCGCGCAGGATAGCGCGGTCACGGTAGCGATCGCAGTTTGGGAGGAGGGCGGCTTCCGAGAGCAACTGTCTGTAACTGGGCGACTGCTGGAAGGCGTGGGGATCGACCCCCATGGTGCGCTGCTGGCCCGCTGCGTCACGCGGCCGGGGCAGACCGCGCAGGCAACCGCGAGGCAGGGCACGTTGCGGGCAGTTTCGTCGCGACGGCTGGGGATCGCTCCTGGCACGATCGTCGTCGCGAAGCCCCAAGGCGCGGCCGTGCCGGCCTTGCTCGTGCAGGGCTACGGCGAGGAGTTGGTCGCCTTTTCTGCACCCGGCGCGGGACAGCTGGCGGCCGAGCTGCGTCGCTGGCCGGGCCGCGGCCAGTCGACGAACTGGCCCGGCCAGGCCTACGGTCCCGTGCTGGCCGATCTTAGCGGAGACGGCCGCCGCCAGTGCCTTTACGCCACGGCTGCGCCGGATGGCAGCGCGCGGCTGGTGGCCGAGGAGTTGGACGGCCGCCCGGTCTGGTATCACGATTTTCCTCGCTTTCCGGGCGGCGCGCCGATCTGGAACATCGGCGGGCTGATCTTGTGGCAGGTCGGCCACTTCACCGACCCGGCGCGGCAGGATGTGATCGTCACCTTGCGCCGCTCGATCATGCACAGCGACGAGACCCACCTGCTCTCGGGCCGCGACGGCCAGGAGATCTGGCATCGCGATCACCAGTTGTACGACCGCGGCGCGGGCGGGCAGCCGTTCGCGATCGCTGATTACGACGCCGACGGGCTGGACGAGGCGTGCTCGCTCTACCCGGACCTGTTCTACATCCTGGAAGGCACGGACGGCAAGGACCACCTGACCCCGAAACAGGGCCCGTACTGGGGCCAGCCGATCGCGGGCGATTGGGAGAGCACAGGGAAGCCGACCGTCTTTTTCGCCACGGAGCGCGCCAGCCTGACCGCCCTCTACCGGATCAACGGTACGCTGGCCTGGCTGAATGCGCAGGACAAAAGCCCCAGCAGCCTGGCCGCGTTCGGCGATTTCGACGGGGATGGGCAGCTTGAAGCGATTGGAGTAGGCTACCCCGACGGCATCCGCTGCTACGCCACCGCGACCGGGAAAGTCAAGTGGTCCCTCCCTGCGCCCGTTGCGGGCAACCCTGCGGGCAGCGCCAGCGGGGACCTCAACGGCGACGGCCGCGACGAGGCGATCTTCGTCACCGACAAGACCATCTGGTGCCTCGGTACGGGCGGGCGCCAGGACCAGGGCGCCGTGCTCTGGCAGGTCGAGTTGCCTGCCAAACTGGGGCCGCCGACCCTGGCCGATCCAGATGGGGCCGGCCGGCCCGCCGTGCTGGTCGCCGCGAGCGATGGGTTCGTGTACTGTGTCCGCTGACGTGTCGTTTCCTGCTCCTGGCGAATGGCCGTGCTACCGAGGGGACGGAACTCTCGCAGCGCACTCGCGCCTGCGCGGGCAGATCAGGTCGCCGCGGGTCGCCTGGCGCCACTTCGCCGGCGCGATCGAGACGCTGCTAGAGATCCAGCGCGGCGATGGCAATGCGACGCTGCTGGTCCCCTCCCCTGTTGCACAGCGCGCCCCGTTGTTCTGGGCGGCGAGGGCGGGGCTGGGGGAGGGGGTCCAGCGCGGCGAGGGCGCTGCGGACCCGCGTTGGGGCCTGCGACCACCCCCGGTCCAGATTGCTGGCCAATCAGTGTCGTTGACGCGTGATGCCTGCGCCACGCTGGCGCACGTTCTGCCAGGCACAACCGGCCCGCAGAAGATCGAGTTCGAGAGCGCGTTCAGCAAGCCGCCGACGGGGGACGCCGCGCCCAAGTGCGTCGGCCGCTGCTACGCCTGGCAGGACGGCGCCTGGGTTCAGGTCTGGCAGACGGAAGAAATCTCGCTGCTCTATCAACCGCTGCCGTTGGTCGGGGACTTCGACGCGGACGGTGCGCCCGAGGTGACGGTTTTGCCCTGGCAGGAGCTCCTCGTCTTCGATGCCCGAACGGGGACGCTCAAAGACAGCTGTCCTTTTACCGAGGGTCGGTCCTACGGCTTCTTCGGTGCCTATGATCTGGATCGCGACGGTCGGACAGAATTCATAGTGCAGGCTGATTTCGCCAAGCATGTCGACGTCTTGGGCTATCGCGCTGGCAAGCTCAGCGTGCTGTGGCAGCGGCAGATCGAGCTGGACATCTCTAACCCGCAGAAGGTGCTGCGCGTCGGGCCGGACCCGGTCGCGGACGTGGACGGGGATGGCCGGCTTGAGGTGACGGTCAACCTGTTCAACGATGCCGGGGACGGTCGCTGGCACGTGACGGTCCACGACGGGATGACGGGCGAGGTCCTGGCCGACCTGCCGGATCATCACCTCAACGGGCTGGCCGACATCGACGGTGACGGCCGGGCCGAGCTGCTGACCACGCGGACCGAAGGCGGGGGCATACCGGAATACGGCACGATCGCGGCCTACCGGGTCCGCAATAGGCGCGTTGAGCTCCTCTGGCAGCGAACCGGCGCGGCGTGGGGCACGTGGGAGCCGGCGCTGCCGGATCATGTCAACAGCGCGGCGACTCTCGGCAGGCGCTCGGCGCTGGCACGGTCCACTGCGGGAGGCACGCGCGTCGTGCTGCGTGAGCCAGCGGCTGGGGCGCCGGGGTACGACACGTTGTCTGTGGCAGCCTGGGACGGCGCCCGGTTGCGGGAGGAGACGTCGGTGTCCGGCCGCGGCCTGCGGGAGCTGGCGCTGGATCCGGATGGACACCTGCTCGCGCGCTGCCGGACCCGGCCCGGCGAAACAGCCCGGGTCACAGTCCGCGGCGGCCAGAGCCGCGCGCTTTCGTCGTCCGAGATTGGTATTCCGATAGGCTCGGTCGCGGTTGTGCGGCCGGTAGCGACAGTTTCTGTTCGCAGAGTACCAGCGGAGCATGCTGAGCGGAAGCCGGGGCAGTTCCCGGTAGCAGTCGAAGCAGGCGGAGCGCCTCAACCCGCGAACATGCCTTTGGTGCTTGTGCAGGGCGAGGGCGAGGAGTTGGTAGCCTTTGCAGCGCCGGCCGCAAGTGGCAGATCGCCCCGCGAGCTGTGGCGTCGACCCGGCCGCGGTCAGGGCGCCAGCTTTCCGGGACAGGTTTATGGCCCCGTCCTCGGTGATCTCGCGGGGGATGGCAACCGTCAGCTCCTGTACGCGACCGCGTCGCCGAGCGGCTGCGCACGCCTCGTCGCGGCCGACCTGGACTGTCGTGAGCTGTGGCATCACGACTTCTCGCAACTGCCCGGCGCGGCGCCCGTCTGGAACACCGGCGGGATCATCCTGTGGCAGACTGGACGATTCACCCATCCGGCGCGCCAGGATGTGCTGGTGACGATCCGGCGCTCGATGATGCACAGCGAAGAGACGCTTCTGTTGTCGGGCGTCGATGGCCGCGCGATCTGGCACCGCGACCGGCAACTGACGAATCGCGGCCCGGACGGTGAGCTGTGGAGCCGGGGCGTGGGCGGAACCCCCTTCGCCATCGCCGATTTCGACAGCGACGGCCTCGACGACGCGGCCTCGATGCACCCCAGCCTGTTCTACGTTCTGAAAGGCAGCACGGGTGCGGATCTCGTGGCCATGGAGGCGCGCTGGGACGCGATTCCGACGCACCTGGTCTTCTTTTGCCAGCCGATCGCCGGGGATTGGCTCAGGGAGGGGACGCCGTCGATCCTGGTGGCGGGCGCGTCGGGTGCGCTCACGGCGGTGCTGCGGCCCGACGGCGCGCTCGCCTGGTGGGATGCGCTGCAATCGGGACCGCGATGCCTGCCGGCCAGCGGGGACTTTTGCGGTGATGGATTGCCCGCGATCATCGGGATCGGCTATTGGGTTGGCGACGATCCGGAGCGGCAGGAGATCCGCTGCTATGCCGCCGCGACCGGGGAGATCCGCTGGCGGATGCCGCTGCCCGCGGCGGGGATCCCGACAGGAACCGCCAGCGCCGATGTCAACGGCGACGGCCGCGACGAGGCGCTCTTCGTCATCGATCGGACGCTCTACTGCGTGGGAACCGACGCGGACGCGGCCGGCGCGGGCTGTCTGCTGTGGCAGATCGAGCTGCCGGCCCGGCTGGGGCCGCCCGCGCTCGCGGATACGGCCGGCGACGGCCGGCTCAGCATCCTGTTGACGGGCGAGGACGGCTACGTCTACTGTGTGGAGTGAATCTCGTGGTGATCGACATTACCAAGGACGATCTCAGCCGGCTGCAGACGGGCGCCCCGATTTTCGTCACGCTCGGCGAGGTGATGGTGCGCGATATGCCTGCCGACAACGAGCGCCTGGAGCGCACCCGGCAGGTGTGGGTCTCGCTGGCGGGCAGCGAGCTCACGCTGGCCGCGACCCTGAGCCGCCTCGGCGTGCCGTCGGCGTACATCACGCGGCTGCCCGACAACCCCTACGGCTGGATGGTGCGCAACCTGGTACGGGAGCAAGGCATCGAGGCGGGATTCATCGCCTGGGCGGATCGGGCGGAGCCGATCGGCCGCTTCCTGTACGAACTGGGACGCACGCCGCGGCCGGGCGCGGTGTGGTATCAGCGGCGTTATTCCGCAGCGAGCCGGCTGGGGCGCGGCATGGTGGACTGGGCCCAGGCGCTGGCTGACGCCAGGCTGCTGCACACGTCGGGGATCACGTTCGGGCTGAGCGCGCACAGCGGCTACGACCGGAACTTCTTGTGGGAGGCGTTCGAGGAGGCGCTGGCCGCGCGGCCCGCGGGCTGCCTGGTGGGGCTGGATTACAACTATCGCGGCACGCTCTGGACGGCGCAGCGCTGCAGAGATGTTATGACGCCATTGATCACCGAGCATGTGGATGTGCTCATCACGACGATCGAGGACATGGCCAAGCTCTACGGCATGGGCTGCGGCCCCGCGACCGCGGACGATATCGACCGGGGGGACCTTGGTGACCTGGCTGATGCGGACGTGAGGGCGTTCTTGCAGCAGCTCATCGAACGGTTCCGGGTCAAGATCGCGGCCATCACGCTGCGCTACCCCGATTCGCACGAGCAGCACCGCTGGGAAAGCGCGGCCATGGACGGGGCCGGCAACTTCTATCGCTCGCCCGCCATTCGTCCCGTGGTCCTGCTCGACCGGCTCGGTGGCGGCGACACGTGGAACGGCGGCTTCTACTATGGCCTGCTCACCGAGGATGACTCCGGCCGGGCGTTGGCCAAGGGGGTGCTGGTGGGCGATGCGGCGACGCGGCTGAAACAGACGCTGATGTACGACCTGCCCATCATCACGCGACAGGAAGTGCAGGCGCTCCTGAAGGCAGACAGCAGCGGCGGCGGCAAACGGACCGCGCGATAGGAGGAGTATGAACCAACACGAAAGCCTGGACCTGGTGCGCCGCACCGGCGTGATCGCGATCATGCGGGCGAAGAGCTCGGATCAATTATTACAGGCTGCGGAGGCGGTGTACGCGGGCGGGGTGCGCGTCATCGAGGTGACCATGACCACGCCGGGCGCGTTGGGCGTGATCGAGCGGGCGGTGGCCCAGTTCGGCCGCGACGTGCTGTTCGGCGCAGGAACCGTGCTCGATGCGGAGAGCGCCCGCGCCGCGATCCTGGCCGGGGCGGCCTTCGTGGTGTCGCCCGGCTTCGACGCGGCTGCAGTGGCGCTCTGCCGGCGCTACAGCATCCCGGCCTTCCCGGGCGCGTACACGCCCACCGAGATCATCACCGCCTGGCAGGCCGGCGCGGCCATGGTGAAAATCTTCCCCGCCAGCGTCGGCGGGCCCGGCTTCATCAAGGCCCTGAAAGCCCCGCTGCCGCAGATCGAGATGGTCCCGACCGGCGGCGTGGAGATCGAGAACACCGCGGACTTCGTCCGGTCCGGGGCCGCGGCCGTCGGCGTGGGCAACTCGCTGATCGACCCGAAGCTGCTGGAGGCGCGCGATTTCGCGACCCTGACCGCCCGCGCCCGGCGGTTCATGGAGGAGATCGCCCGAGGAAGGGGGGGTGAGGCTGCGCGATGAAGATCACCAAACTCGAGACAATCTACATCAAGCCGCGCTGGCTGTTTCTCAAGATGCACACCGACGAGGGGATCGTCGGTCTGGGCGAGCCGATCCTGGAGGGCAAGACGCAGACCGTCGCGGCCGCCGTCCACGAGATCGGCCGCTATTTGATCGGCAAGGATCCGCGCGAGATCGAACGCAACTGGCAGGCCATCTACCGCGGCGCGTTCTATCGAGGCGGTCCGATCATCTGCAGCGCGCTCTCGGGCATCGAGCAGGCCATGTGGGACATCACGGGCAAATGGCTTGGACAGCCGGTCTTTCGGCTGCTCGGCGGACCAACCAGGGACAAGGTGCGCGTCTACGGTTGGTTCGGCGGTACGAATGTCGAAGAATACGTGCGCAGCGCGCGTGTGAACGCCGACGCCGGGTTCACCGCGTTGAAGTGCGGCATCCTGCCTGCGACGGGGCTGCGCGCCATCGAGTCGCCGGCGGTTATCGACGAAGCCGTCCGCCGTTTCGCCGAGATTCGCCAGGCCGTGGGACCGAACGTGGATGTCGGTGTCGACTGCCACGGCCGGTTGAGCCCGGCCATGGCGATCCGGCTGGCTCGCGGTCTCGAACCGTATCAGCCGATGTTCCTCGAAGAGCCGATCCTGCCTGAGAACGTGGACGCGCTGGTTACGGTCGCCCGTGCCACCAGCGTGCCCATTGCCACCGGCGAGCGCCTCTTCACCAAATACGGCTTCCGCGAGGTGATCGAGAAGCAGGCGGCCGCGGTCCTGCAACCGGATCTCTCGCACGCGGGCGGAATTCTCGAGGTCAAGAAGATTGCAGCGATGGCTGAGGCCTACTACGGGACCATCGCGCCACACTGCCCGCTCGGCCCCATCGCGCTGGCGGCCTGCATCCAGCTCGACGCCTGCATCCCGAACTTCCTGGTGCAGGAGCACGTCACTCGCGGCGAGGGTTATCTCAAGGAGCCGCTCGTGATCACGAACGGTTACATCGAACTGCCCACCCGGCCCGGGCTCGGCATCGAGTTGGATGAGGAGGCGCTGGCCGACAAGCTCCACGACGGCTCGTGGGAGTCACCGCTGCTCTACACGGAGGATGGCGCAGTGGCGGATTGGTAGGTTGACATGATGACTGACCGCGAGCGTTTCCTCGCCTGCGTGCTGGGCGAACCGGTGGATCGGGTCCCGTACTGGCTCCATTTCGGACCGTGGCGCTCCACCTGGAGGCGGTGGCAAGCCGAAGGCATGCCGGCCGACGTGACGGATCACGCCTCACCGTTCGGGGCAGACCAGCCGCCGTTGGCGGTGCCTGCTTTATGTGGTCCGTGCCCGCGCTTCGAATACCGGGTGCTTGCGGAAGACGATGAGTTCGTGACCTGGATCGATACTTGGGGGATCGTGCGCCGCGACTTCAAGCTCAGCGAGTCGATGTCGGAATTCATCAGCTTCCCGATCAAGAACCGGCGTGACTGGGAGCAATACAAGGAGGAGCGGCTAGACCCCGATCACCCCGATCGCCTGAGCGGCGACTGGCGCGGGCAGGTAGCCGAGTGGACGGCAAAGGGCTATCCCATCCAGCTTGGTTACTACCCGGATGTTAGCCTCTTCGGTGCTGTACGCTGGCTGTTGGGCGATGAAGAGTGCCTGGAGGCCTTCTGTACGATGCCCGATCTCGTGCACGAGATGATGGAGCGCCTGACCGACGTGTTCCTGACGGTGTTTGAGCGCATCGCAAAAGAGGTGCGGGTGGACGTGGTCCACATCTGGGAGGATATGTGCGGCAAGCAGGGGCCACTGATCGGGCCACGCATGTGGGAGGAGTTCATGGGGCCGGGCTATCGCCGAATCAAGGCGTTCGCGGAGGCCCACCGTATCCCCGTGGTCTCGGTCGATACCGATGGCAAGCCCGACCTGATCATCCCGCCCATGCGGCGCGCCGGCGTCAACCTCCTATTTCCGCTGGAGGTCGCGGCCGGGTGCGACGTGAACGACATGCAGGCGCGCTATCCTGGCCTCGCGTTCATGGGCGGGGTCGACAAGCGGGCTCTGGCAGCCGGGCCTGAGGCGATTGACGCCGAGCTGGCGCGCATCCGGCCCGCGGTCGAGCGGGGCCAGTACATCCCCAGCCTCGACCACCTGGTGCCGGACGATGTGTCGTGGCAGAACTATGTTTACTATGCTGAGGGTTTGAAGTGTCTGCTGGGCGAAGCACAAGGAGGCCGGCCATGACGGTCAGATTTCGCAAGCGGCTGATCGATCGCGTGCGCTACGAGGCGTGCGCGGTGTTCGACGTGGACAACGACGGTGCGCTCGATATCGTGAGCGGGGAGTACTGGTACAAGGGCCCCGACTTCTCGTCAAGGTATAAGATCTGCGATGTGCAGCCCGTCAGCGAGTGGTACGACGATTTCTCCGACTACGGTCTGGACGTGGACGGCGACGGCTGGATCGACATCGTCACCGGCGGCTGGTGGGGTCAGACGCTCCGCTGGCGACAGAACCCGCACGATTCCGGGCCGTGGCAGGTGCACGACATCGACAAGTGCGGCAGCATCGAGACGATCCGCTACTACGATATCGACGGCTGCGGCATTCCGGAAATATTCCCGAACACGCCCGGCGAAGCCCAGACCTTCTACAAGCTCGTCGTGGACGCGAACGGCAAGGGGACGGGCCGGTTCGAGAAGTTCGTAATCGGCGAGGGGGTCAGCGGACACGGCATGGGGCTCGGCGACGTGAACGGCGACGGCCGTGTCGACGTCATCCTGTCAGGCGGGTGGCTGGAACAGCCTGAAGGCGGTCCGTTCTGCGTGCCGTGGGTCTTCCACCCGGAGTTCAGCCTTGGGTCGGCCAGCGTGCCGATCCTGGTGCACGACGTGAACCGCGACGGGTTGCCCGACCTCATCGTGGGTCAGGCCCACGACTACGGATTGGCGTGGTGGGAGCAGACAATCGGGCCGGACGGCGCGCGACGGTGGAAGAAACACGACATCGACCCCTACACGTCTCAGTATCACGACCTATGGCTGGCCGACATCGACGGCGACGGCGAACCGGAACTGATCACGGGCAAACGGTATCGCGCGCACAACGACGGCGACCCAGGAACGACCGACCCGCTGTGCCTCTACTATTTCGACATCGACGGCGGCCGGTTCGAGAGATGCGTGATCGACCACGGCCCCGCCGAAAGCACCGCGGGCGCGGGCATCTATTTCTGGGTTCAAGACATCAACGGTGACGGCCGGCCCGACATCGTGGCGCCAGGCAAGAGTGGGCTGTATCTGTTCGAGAACCTGGGAAGCTAATGGGAGCGACTGACATGGATCGAAAAGTACGCATCGGTTTCGTGGGCGTCGGCAGCATGGGGCAATGCGCCCACCTGCGGCACTACGCGACGCTGCCAGGGGTCGAAGTGGTGGCCATCGCCGAGCTGCGGCCGGAGCTCGGCCGGCGCGTGGCCGCGCGCTACGGCGTCCCGCGCGTCTACCCCGATGGCGTCAGCATGTTGGCCAACGAACCGCTCGATGGCATCGTCGCGGTGCAGATGTTCACCTACAACGGGAGCCTGCTCCCGCAGCTCTATGGGGCGGGCATCCCCATTCTAACCGAGAAGCCGCTGGCCGGGTCGCTACCGGTGGGCGAGAAGCTGCTGGAGGCTCTTGCGGCCGGCGGCTCATGGCAGATGGTGGCCTACCATAAACGGAGCGACCCGGCCGTCACGTACGCCCGCGAGCGGATCGCGGCGTTCCAGGCCAGTGACGAGCTCGGCCGGATGCGCTACGTCCGGCTCACCATGCCACCCGGCGACTGGGTGGCCGGCGGCTTCACCGATCTGATCACGACCGATGAGCCGCTGCCGCCGCTGGCCGAGGACCCCGCGCCCGGCGACCTGGACGCGGAAGGCTTCGCGGCCTATGTCCGTTTCGTCAACTACTACATCCACCAGGTCAACCTGATGCGCTATCTGTTGCGCGAGCCGTACCGCGTCACCCACGCTGCGCCTTCCGGCGTGCTCCTGGCCGTGGAGAGCGCCAGCGGCGTAACCGGCGTCATCGAGATGGCGGCGTATCGCACGACCGTGGACTGGCAGGAGACCTTCCTGGTATCGTTCGAGCGGGGGTACATCCGGGGTACGCTGCCCGCGCCCATGTCGGCCAACCGGCCGGGGCAGGTGGAGGTGCTGTGCGATCCGGGCGACGGCGCTACGCCGGAGGTCACGGCGCCGCACCTGCCGTGGGTGGGCGCGATGCGCCAGCAGGCGCTCAACTTCGTGGCCGCGATTCGAGGTGAGATCGAACCGCCGTGCGGGGCGGCCGAGGCGCTGGAAGATTTGCGCGTGGCGCGCGACTATCTGCGGCTGTGGAAGGGCGTCTGACAGCGAAACCGCGGCGGGCGAAGCACGAACCACAGAGGCCCGGGGCGCACAGAGCCCTCTGGAAATCTCTGTGTTCTCCGTGTCTCCGTGGTAATTCAAAGCTGATCGCGCATTACGCCTTGTCAGGGAGGACCGATGAGGATTATCAGCAAGGACAGCTACCTGGAATGGGATGAGGCATCCGGCACGCTCCGGGCGATCGGTTTCGAGAAGGGTGCGATCCGTTTCTTTGCTGGCGCCGCGACGCTGTTCGATGTGGCACTGCCGCTGCCCGACCGGATCATGCACCGCGTGCGCCCCGATCCCGAGGGCGCGGCGGTTGCCGCAGACGGTCCAGGCATCGCGATCAACTTCGGGAAGCTGCGCTCCGAGCTGGGTGAATTCGACATCGAGGTCGAGCTGGAGGCGCGACCGCGGGGCGATGGCGCCTTCGCGCTCCGGCTGCACGTGGCAAACCATAGCCCCTACCCGATCCCCCAGGTGCTCTTCCCCGATCTGGATGGGTTGACGCCCACGGGCCCGGCGGCTGAGGAGCTGTTGCGTGTGGGCCGCAATCGCAAGCAGCTCCGTCCCTACACCGACATGGTCATCACCGACGGCGCGGCCTCGTTCATCGACCTGTATCGCAAAACCTACTCCGAGTACGGCGGGTTCGATTTTTGTATGAAGTGGTGGGACCTGGGCAACGAGCGGCAGGGGCTGAGCGTCTACTCCGAGGACCTGACGCCCGATGTGCAGGGGCTCTACGTGGAGAAGGCCGCGCGGGCGGATCGGCTGCGCGTGTCGTGGGCGCATTACCCGCATATCCAGCCCGGCGAGGAGTGGTCCAGCCCGGAGTTCGACCTCTACCCGCATCCGGGCAACTGGCAGACCGGTGCGAAGCCGTACCGGGCCTTCGTACGCGAGGCGTTGCCCGCCGCGTCGGGTAGCCCGTTCCTGGATGGCACGCTTGGCTTCCGCACGATCTGGTGTTCGTACGCGTACCCCGGCCGACCGCCGGTCCGGTTCCGCGATCTGCGCGCGGTGGCCGAGGACGCTGTGGCGCACGGGCTGCGCGAGATCAGTCTGTGGGGCTGGTGCGAGAACTACATGGAGCTCCCGTACAGCCTGAGATCGGAGCTGGGCACGGCGGCAGACCTGGCCGACGCGTTGGCCGCGTGCCGTGAGTTGGGCGCGAATCTGTCGCCGTTCATCAGCGTGCGCGGCATCCGGCCCGAGACGCAGCCAGAGGAGTGGTTCGAGCACGACCGGCTGGGGCACAAGCGTTTTCAGTCATGGAGTTACCACCCCGATTTTGTCCCGCCCTTCAATCCGCCGTACTACGATTCGTTCGTATCGGCCATGACCTGCCCGGCTTCAGTGGGGTGGGGCCAGGCGTATCTCGAGGGTGCGCGACAACTGGCGGGCTGGGGCTTCAGCTCACACGGCTTTGACCAGACGTATGTCAACGCGCTGTGCTACAACCCCGAACACACCCATCGACCGCAGGAGACCGGACGCGCGTTCCTGCGCGTCCTGCAAGAAGGCATCGCGATCGGCAGGAGCGTGAACCCCGCGGGTACCTTCTCGGGCGAGTTCTTCGGCGACCTGTTGCAGACGTTTCAGCAGTACACCTGGGACTGGTTCACGATGGATCCCGAGGTCGCCGCGCCGTTCCGCTTCGCGTTCCCGCGCTATCGCGTCGGCTTTCTCGTAGATCGCAGCTCGCGCTGGCTGCTGGAAGCCTTCACTCACGGCATGTACCTGAACTTCTACCCGGACGGCGGCGAGGGCATGATCGGCAGCGATGCGAGTTTCAGCGCGCAGGTGCAGACGCTGGCGCGCCTGCGCAAGGAGTTTGCCCGGTTCTTCGAACGTGGGGAGTACTACGGGAGCACGCCGATTGCCTGGGCGGGCGCGGACCAGTCCGGCGGCGCTGGCAGCGGGCTGGCGGTCGGCGCGCTTTACGATGGCGCCGCGCGACAGGGTGCTGCACAGACCCGAGCGCCGACCGGCGCGTTGTACGCGGCCGACGACGAGCTGCTGCTGATCCTGACTAACCCGCATGCGGAACCGCAGGCACTGCGCGGCGCGGTCGACCTGAGCCACACCGAGCGCATGCCGCAGGGTTGGAAGGTCACTGTCTGCGACGCGGCCGGCAGGCCGTGCGAGGCGACCGCCGCTGCTGGCCAAGAGCCGTTCCGCTTCGAGCGCAACATGGGGCCACACGACATGGCGCTCCTGGTGTTTCGGCCGAGTTGATACGGCCTGGCGGAAGTCCACCTTCGCCTGTCACTTCGAGGAGCGTAGTTTGCGACAAAGCAGTCTCCTCCCCACGTGCGCAGAAGATTGCTTCGGGGCTGCGGCCCCTTGCAATGACGAGTTTTGGCATATTCAGACCAGGGCCGCGAGAACAACCGAGATGTCGAACACAACAGACATGACCAGTCGCGAGCGGGTATGGCGCGCGCTCACATTTCAATGCCCCGACCGGGCCCCGCGCGACTTGTGGATGCTCGGGACGGTGCCGGTGCGGCACAAGGCCGAGCTGGAAGCACTCCTGGCCCGTTTTCCGGGCGACTTCGTCTACACGCCGGTGCGCTACGGCCCCAACCTGCGCGCCCGCGGCCGCTCCGGCGACCTCACCGGGCACACCGACGAATGGGGCTGCCGCTTCGATGTGCTGGAAGAGGGCGTGCACGGCGAGGTGCGTGAGCCGATCCTGGCAGACTGGGCCGCGCTGGCGGGGCTATCCCCGCCCGATTCGCTGCTGGAAGGGCTGGACGTGTCGCCTTCCCATGCGTTCTACCGGGAAACAGACAAGTTCGTGCTGTGCGGATCGACGGCGCAGCCGTTTCAGCGGCTGTTGTTCCTGCGCGGGTTTGCGAACGCGATGGAGGACCTGGCGCGGGAGCCCGACGAGCTCCGCTACCTGCTCGACATGATCCATGACTTCTTCGTGCGTGAGCTAAAGCTACTGGCGCCGGCCTCCGCCGACGCGATCACGTTCAAGGATGATTGGGGCACCCAGACCAACCTGCTGATCTCGCCGAAGAAGTGGCGCCGGCTTTTCAAGCCGATGTATGCAGAGTACTGCCGGATCATCCACGAGGCGGGCAAATTCGTCTTCTTCCACTCCGACGGGCAGATTGCGTCGATCTACCCGGACCTGATCGAAATCGGCGTGGATGCGATCAACTCGCAGCTTTTTTGCATGGACATCGAGGGACTGGCCACGCGTCACAAGGGCCAGATCACCTTTTGGGGCGAGATCGATCGGCAGCAGGTGCTGGCGTTCGGCACGCCCGACGACGTGCGTGAGGCGGTCCGACGCGTCCGCCGCGCGCTGGACGACGGCCGCGGCGGCGTGATCGCCCAGTGCGAGTGGGGCAATGACAACACGGCCGAGAACATCGCGGCCGTGTTTGAAGCGTGGCTTGAGCCGCGGACATTGGAGGAGTAACGCGCCTTGCCTTCATCCATGGGACATCGCGAGCGTATCTTGCACGCCATCGCGCACGAGGAGGTCGATCGCGTCCCCGCCTTCTTCTTCGCCGAGAAGGAGGTGGAGGCGCGCGTCTGCCAGGATTTGCAGCTTACTGACTTGCCTGCCATCCTCCGTCATTTCGACGTTGACACGGTACGCGCCGAGCTCGTGCTGAAAAATGACGCCACGCCGTTCCCGGACCTGACGGCCGTCGCGGACGAGGCGGACATCGACCGGGTCCCGTGGCCGGGGGGCGCCGATGTGGATCTGGAAGCGAGTGTTCGAAGCGCAGCAGCGGCGCGCAGCAGCGGCCTGGCCGTGCTCGGCGGCGTCTGGGCCAGCATCTTCACGATCCCGCGGCGCAGCATGGGCGAGGAGAGATTTCTCCACGCGCTGATAGACGCCCCGGCATTGGTCGAGGCGGTGGTAGCCCGTACCGCAGACAGCTACATCGCACAGAACACGGCCTACTTTGGCGCGTGCGGGGGGAATGTCGACATCTTCTTCTTCGGCAGCGATTTTGGCACCCAGCGCTCCCTATTCATCAGCGCGGCCATGTTCCGGCGTTTCTTCAAACCGCACATGCGTCGTATCGTCCAGCACGCCAAGGGCTACGGCGTGCGCGTCATGTACCACACCTGCGGCGCGGTCGCGGACATCATTCCCGACCTGATCGAGTGCGGGATCGACGCGCTGGACCCGGTGCAGGTATCGGCCCGCGGCATGGATACCGCCAGCCTGGCCGCGGCCTTTCGCGGCCGGATCGCCTTCCACGGCGGCATCAGCACGCAGACGCTGCTGCCTTTCGCCAGCCCGGAGGAGGTGTATCGGACGACACAGGCGACCATCCGCGTTCTCGGACCCAGCGGCTATATCGCTGGCCCGGATCAATACATGATCGGGGACATCCCGACCGACAATATCACGGCGATGTACCAGGCGATCCACAACTACCGGATCTGAAACGAGGAGACTATGACCCGCACCTTGAACCTTCGAGTCCGCTACTTCCAGGACAGCACACCGTGGGACGTGCCGTGCCGCGAGGAGAACTTCATCCGCCGCGAGTTCGAGATGCCGTTGCCGGTAGCGCAGGCGGCTTTTATCCTGGTAGACATGTGGCGCAGCCATCACATCGACTCGTGGATCGCGCGCGCGGGCCAGGTCACGCGCGACGCGATCCTGCCCATGCTGGCACTGGCGCGCGCGGCCGGCCTGACCATCGTCCATGCGCCGTGCCCGGAAGTCGCGGCGCAATACCCCCAGGTGCGGCGGCACAAGCCGCCCGAGCCCCAGCCGGAACCGGACTACCCGCCGGCCGCATTTCGCGAGCGGACGGGCGAGTTCGCGATCTATCGCGGCCCGCGCGATCAGCCGCCGGGCGTCGGGCCGCGTTGGGAGGTCGCAGCGAAAGACTGGGGCATGAACCCCGAAGTGCCGGTGCTGGAGGACGACGAGGTGATCGCTACGGGCCAGCAGTTGCACGAGCAGCTCCGCGCCAGGGGCATCCTGCACCTGCTCTACGTCGGGTTCGCGACCAACTGGTGCATCATGGGCCGCGACTACGGCATCCGCGCGATGCGCAACCGCGGCTACAACACCATCCTGTTGCGGGACGCGACCACCGGCGTGGAGTTCCCGGACACGTTGCCCACCCTGTTTGCGACCGAGATCTCGATCCGAGAGGCGGAGCAGGTGTGGGGCTTCACCGCCTCCAACGCCGATTTCGCGGCCGCGTGCCAGGCCGCGGCGGCCGGCTGAGCCCGTTTGGGCGAAAGTGAAGGGCCACATGCTGCATCGTCCGTCACCGCTCTACGAGCGTCTGCTCGCCGCGATCACCCGTATGCCGGTGATTGACACTCACGAGCATACAAGCGGGCTGACCCCTGCCTCGCCTCGCCGGGAGCCGATTGCCCAGCTCCTGAACAGCTACCTGCCCAGCGATCTCGCATCGGCCGGCTGGGACGCGGCCGATGCGGCAGTGCTGACCGACGAGACGGTTCCGACGGCTGACAAGTGGCCCATCTTCGAGACGATTTGGCGCCGCGCCGAGCACACGGCCTACGGCCGGGTGATCAAGCTGGCCCTTCAGGATGCCTACGGCCAGGGCGAGATTTCCTTGCCGGCGCTCGAACGGATGGGAGAACTACTTGCCCAACACGATGCGACAGCGTACCAGGGCGCGTACCGCGCGGCGGGAATCCGGGCCATCCTGGTCGATGCGTTGCACTGGCGCGTGGATACGGTCGCGGCGTATCTCCAGAACAAGGCTGACCTGCCGGAACCGATGCGGCTGATGATTCCGTTGCGGCTATTTCACGTCGCGCCTCGGCAGGATGAGCCCACGATGCACAGTTGGGTCGGCCTGCAGGCTTTGCGCGGCTGGGCCGATCGCGATATCACATCGTTGGATGAGTTCCTGGAGGCCGTTTTCGTCGTACTCCGGCGTTTCCAGGCGCGGGGAGCGGCCGGGATCAAGGATCAGTCGGCATACGTGCGTAACCTGCACTATGAGCTCCCGCCACGTGCCGACGCGGAGCGCCTCTTCAACCGCGTGCTCACGGATCCCCGCACGGTGCTCGGTTGGCCGGAAGCGAAGCCGCTGGACGATTTCCTTTTTCACCAATACATGCGGTTTGCGCGCGAACTCAGCATGCCGGTCCAACTCCACACCGGTCACATGGCCGGCAACTACAACCGGGTGGACAAGGCCAACGCCGCGCTGCTGACCAGCGTGCTCGAGCTGCACGACCGCGTGCGCTTCGACTTGTTCCACGCCAACTGGCCCTACGCTGCGGACCTGCTCTTCCTGGCGAAGAACTACCCGAACGTTGCCATCGACATGTGCTGGGCCCCGATCATCGATCCGTACTATTGCGTTGACTTATTGCGTCGGTCGGTCGGGACCGTCCCGCACGCCAAGATCCACGGTTTCGGCGGCGATCACGCGGATGCTCCTGAGTTCAGCGTTGCCCATCTGAAGATCGCCAGAGCCTGCATCGCATCTGCGCTGGCGCAGCTCGTGGAGGATAGCTGGCTCGAGGAAGCCGAGGCCCTGGATGTCGCGGCCGACTGGCTGCACAATAACCCCAACCGGTTCTTCGGGCTCGGCTTTGCGACAATCCGTGGACATGAGGCATAGTGCGGGTCAACGAGTATCAAGTGAGAAGCATCGCATGAACTTCATGGACAGCATCGCAGCGGCATGTGTCGCACAGGGCCAGGTTCTCGCCTGGTGGCTGGGGCAGGGCGGCTTCGCGTTCAAGAACGCCCAGGGCGGGGTGATCTTCTGCGATCCGTACCTCAGCGACAGCGTGCGCGAGATTGACGGGCCGGATTGGCCCCGGCTCTTCCCACCGCCGCTCCTCCCGCATGAGGTCCGCGCCGACGCGGTGATCGCCACGCACGACCACCTCGACCACGCCGACCCGCACACGCTGCCGGGCATCATGCAGGCAAACCCGAGCTGTCTGCTGGCCGGTCCAGGCTCTGTGCTGGCGTTGGCTCGGGAGTGGGGCTTGCCGCCGGAGCGGCTGATCCCGTTGGAACGCGGGAGCACGATCCACGTGGCCGGGTTTGCGGTGCATGCGCGCTTCGCCGACCACACCGCCGACAGCATCAGCGTCGTGATCGAGTCCGATGGTGTAGCGGTGGCTCACACCGGTGACGGCCTCTACCACCCGCGGCTGGCGGCCGAGCTGGCCGAGCTGGCGCCGGCCGCGCTCATCGCGGTGATCAACGGCAAGCTCGGTAACATGGGCGCGCAGGATGCCGCGCGTTTGGCCGTAGCGATGGACGCCCCGGCTGCGGTTCCTTGCCACTATGGCATGTTCGAGCGCAACACGGTGGATCCGCAGAAGTTCGTGGACGCGCTGGCCTCGCAGGGCCGCCCGGCTCGGGTGCGTCTGCCCGCAGTGGGCCGCCCGTTGGTGTTGATTTCGCGCAACCAGGCGCATGAGGCGGCCGCATGACAGCCGAGATGACCGGTCGTGAGCGGATTAGCCTGGCGCTGCAACACCGAGCGGCAGACCGCGTCGGCGTCGTCGATGGCTTGTGGCCGGGGCTGTTGGAGACGTGGCGCCGTGAAGGTTTCCCGCCGAACCGGGAGCCAGACGAGGTTTTCGGCTTCGACATGACCACCATCCGCCCCGACATCTCACTGCGCCTGCCGACCGCGGTGCTGGAAGAGACGCCGGAATACGTGATCTCCCGCAGCGCGGACGGCGCGACGATCAAGCAGGCGCGCGATGGCAGCTTCCCGGCCGGTGCGATCGATCACACGATCAAGACCCGTGCGGACTGGGAAACTTACCGGGAGCGCGCAGTTTGGGACCGGGAACGGGTGGACTGGCCCGCGGTGCGCGCCGCCTACGCGCGAGCCAGGGCGCGTGGGCAGTTCGTGGTGTACGGCGGCGCGCTCTGCTGGGACGCGGCGCTGCCGATCGTGGGCACCGAGACGCTGCTCCGCGCGCTGGTTGAGGACCCGGATTGGGTGCGCGACATGTACCGGACGCTCACCGACATCTGTCTGGCGGGCGCGGAGGAGCTGCTGGCCGCAGGCTTCGAGTTCGACGGCGCATTCCTGTGCGACGACATGGGCGGCCGGACTGGCCCGCTCTTCTCGCCACGAACCTACGACGCGCTGTTTTTCCCGGAGGACCGTCGCGTGTGCAGCTTATTCGCGGCGCGCGGCATCCCGGTCATCCTGCACAGTTGCGGCAACATCCAGCGCCTGATCCCGCGGCTGATCGAAGCCGGCTACACCGGACTGAACCCGTTGGAAGTCAAGGCCGGGATGGATCTGGTGGCGCTCAAGAAGCAGTACGGCGCGGCGCTGGCGTTCATGGGCGGGATCGACGCTCGGCTGGTCATTGCCAGCGATCCGCGCGAGATCGAGCACGAAATTGCCAGCAAAGTGCCGATCGCTATGCAAGGCGGGGGCTACATCTACGCGCTGGATGGACCAGTCCTGCCCGGCACGGCGCTGGAGCGCTATCATCACGTGCTCGACCTGGTGCGGCGGCATGGGACATATTAAGTACAACTTCGTCGAGGATGCAACTTGACACAAGAGCTAACTAGCCGGGAGCGCATCTGGCGGGCGCTGCATCACCGCGAGGCAGATCGGGTCGGCGTCATGGACGGCGTGTGGGGCACGACGCTGGCTCGCTGGCGGCGGGAGGGCTTCCCCGCCGACGCGCCACCCGCGGACGTTTTCGGCTACGATATGGCTGAGATCCGGCCCGATACCTCGCTGCGTTTGCCGGTCGTAAGGATCGAAGACAACGACGAGTATTCCGTGGTCCGCGACGCGAACGGGACCACAGTCAAGAACTGGAAGCAAAGCACGTCCACGCCCGGTTGGATCGACCACCTGATCAAGACGCGAGCGGACTGGGAGGAATACAAAGCGTTGGCGCAGTGGGATCGAAGCCGGATCGACTGGGGTGCGGCTCGGCGTTCTTACGCTGCGGCGCGAGACCGTGACCGCTTCGTCTACTACTCTGGCGCCATCTGCTGGGATGCGACCCTGCCGCTCATCGGGGCGGAGGCCATGCTCTACGCCATGGCCGATGACCCGGGCTGGGTCTCGGATATGTACGCCACGATGACGGACCTTTATCTGACCGGGGCGGAGGAGTTCCTCGGCGCCGGTTTCGAGTTCGATGGCGCGTGGGTGTATGACGACATGGCCTATCGCTCCGGCCCGTTCTTTTCTCCGCGGTCGTACCGCGAGCTCTTCTTCCCGCACGACCGTCGCGTGTGCGGCTTCTTCCGGGCGCGCGGCGTGCCGGTGATCTTGCACAGTTGCGGCAATATCGCGCCGCTGATCCCCAGGCTGATCGAGGCTGGGTACGCGTGCTTGCAGCCGCTGGAGGTCAAGGCGGGCATGGACCTGGTGGCGCTCAAGAAAAGCTACGGCGAGGTTCTGGCCTTCATGGGCGGCATCGACGTGCGCGCGATGGGTGACCCAAATCCGGCCGCCATCGAGCACGAGATCGCGACGAAGATCCCGGTGGCTATGGCCGGAGGCGGGTACATCTACCACTCCGACCACTCGGTCCCGGACACGGTGAGCCTGGAGCAGTATCGCCACGTGATGGAGCTGGTCGCGCGGTATGGCCGGTACGCCGGGAACAGATGAGTTCTCTCACCACGGAGGCAGCGCGTAGCCTCCCTTTGGGACGGAGAGCACTGAGAACCTCGGTCAGATCTCCGTGAACTCAGTGTCTCCGTGGTGAACAGGACGAAGTTGGTAACGGCTTGATACGTGAACGCAGCGAAGGATGGATCGCATGAAGATCCGTGACACGGCGCGCTTTTGGGAGGCGCACGGGCTCCGGTTGGGCAGTGACGAGGGTTTCCGCTGTGGCCCAGCCGACGGCAAAGTCCGGGGGGTGATGGTCTGTTGGAAACCGACGTTCGACGCGTTGGACGCGGCGGCCGCGGCCGGGTGCAACCTGGTCATCACCCACGAGGAGCTGAACTTTCCGCCGGTCTACGGCGGCGGGCAGATGGAACGGCAGCTCACCGGCGGCGTGACCCTGGCGCGCATCCGGCGGGTGTTGGATCTTGGGCTGACCATCTGGCGGGGGCACAGCAGCCTGGACCGGCTGTGCATTTTGGACGACTTTGCCAGCGCTCTTGGGCTGGCAAACCCGACCATCCACGGGGACTACTGGGAGCGGACCTACGACATCTTACCGGTCACGCTCGGTGAACTGGCGCGGCGGGTGTGCGAGCGTCTCGGCATGGGCCCGCTGCGGGTGGCCGGGGATCTGGCAATGTCTGTTCGGCGAGTGGCACTGCCTTGGGGTGGCGTTGCCATCTCGGCCAACCCGCACGCCATCCAAGACCTGCTGCGCTACGAGCCGGATGCCCTGATCACGGGCGAGACGGAGGAGATCCCGATGCTGGCCGCGTTGGACGCGGGGGTCGGGCTGATCGAGACCGGGCATTCAGAGAGCGAGAGCCCGGGGATGCGCCGGTTCGCGGCGCTGTTCGCTGAGTTCTTCCCCGGCGTCCGGGTGGAGTTCTATCTCAACCCCCGGCCGTGGAGCTACTTCAGCCCGATTGCGGGCGCGGAGGTGGGTGATGCAGGCGCGTGAGATCCTGGGCTTCTGCGACGTGCACGGGCTGGCGTTGGGATCGCACGAGGGCTTTCGTGTCGGATCGCCGGATGTCGAGGTGACCGGCATCTTGGTGACATGGCTCCCCTGTCGCGCGGCCATCGCGGCCGCCGCGGCGGCCGGCTGCAACCTGTTGATCGCGCGCGACCAGTTCAACTTTCCGCCCGACTACAGCGGCGCGTTGATCGACCATCATCTCAGCGATCGGGTGACGCTGCCCCGGCTGCGGGCCATCCTGGCCGCCAACATCACGGTATTCCGCGGCCACAGCAGCCTGGACCCGCTGCTGCACGCCGCCCTGGCAGCAAAACTGGAGCTGCCCGCGCCGCAGATCGCGCCAGGCGGCGATCCCATGCGGCCACTCTATCCGATCGAGCCTGTGCCGGTTTTGTCTCTGGCCCAGCGGGCGTGGGAGCGGCTCGACCGAGGCGCGATGCGGGTCTGCGGAGACATGACGCGAAGGGTACGCCGCGTAGGTCTGCTCCACGGCAACCTGGCCTGCGCGCACAATCCTGATGGCTTGCTCCCGTTGCTGGAGCGGGGCGCCGACGTCATCCTTGCCGGCGAGCTGGACGAATACCCGATGCGCGGCGCAACTGATCTCGGGATCCCTGTGATCGAGCTGGGTCACGCGGCCAGCCTGGCGCCAGGGTTGCGGCATCTTGCGGACCTGCTGCGCAGCCTGTTCCCCGGGCTGTGCGTGGAGTACTTCGAGCCGGTTCGACCCTGGCAGGCAGTATAGAAGGAGGAGAAATGGAGTATCGGAACTTGGGCAACACCGACATCAAGATCTCGGCCCTGGCGTTGGGTTGCTGGTCTTTCGGCGGGGGCGGGCCCTGGGGCGAGCAGGACGACCGCGACTCGATCGACACCGTCTCGGCCGCGCTCGACGCCGGGATCAACTTCTTCGACACCGCGGAAGGCTACGGCCGCTCGGAGGAGGTGCTGGGCCAGGCGCTCGCCGGTCGTCGGGACCGGGCGGTGCTGGCCACCAAGATCAACTACAACCATCTGACGGGGCCGGAGCTGATCGCCGCGTGCGAGGACAGCCTGCGCCGCCTGCGCACCGACTGGATCGACCTGTACCAGATCCACTGGCCGAATCCTGCGGTACCGGTCGAGGAAAGCCTGGCAGCCATGCAGACGCTCCAGGCGAAGGGCAAGATCCGGGCCATCGGCGTCAGCAACTTCGGTGTGCGCGATACGACGCGCGCACTCGCAGCCTGCCATGTGGACACCAACCAGATTTCGTACGGCCTGCTCTGGCGCGCGCCCGAATTCGAGATCGCGCCGCTGTGCCGGCAGCACGACGTGGGCATCATCTGTTGGGGGCCGCTGGGCGAGGGCCTTCTGTCGGGCAAGTTCGCCAGCGCGGACGATGTCCCCAGGAGCCGGCGCGGCACGCGCTATTTCTCGGGCGCGCGACCGGAGACAAGCCACGGTGAGGAAGGGTGCGAGGAGCTCACCTTCGCCACCATCGAGGCTGTCCGCCGGATCAGCCAGGAGATCCGCCAGCCCATGGCCGCGGTCGCCCTCGCCTGGCTGCTTTACCAGCCGGGGGTGACGGCGGTTTTGGCCGGCGCCCGCACCCCGCAGCAGATTCGTGAAAACGCGCGGGCCGGCCGCCTGGCGCTGACGCCGGAGACTGTCGCAGCCTTAAGCGCGGCCACCGAGGAACTGAAACAGCGGCTGGGGTCGAACCAGGACATGTACCTGAGCGCGGACCAGTCGCGCATCGTGTGAGAGGACCAAATGACGCCAGGCGTCATGACTGCGCAGGAGCGGGTGCTGGCCGCGTGTGCGTTCCAACGGCCGGACCGCATCCCGCGTTTCGACTCGTTCTGGGAGTATCCTGAGAGCTGGCGCGCCCGGTTGGGGCCGCCCGAGGACCTGACTGACGTCGCGATCTGGTACCCGGACGAGACCCCCTTCCCCTCGCGCGCTCGGCTCCTGAAAGAGGAGGCAGGCTGGATCTACGAGGCGGATGGCTGGGGGCGCATCACCCGGCGCCGGTCGGACGCGTACTTCTCGGAGACGCTCGAGGTCGCGATCCCGGAGGGGACCGACCCGGACACCGTGATGTTCGAGCCGCCGGACCTGGATGTGCGCTACGAACGGGCGACCAGCGAGCAAGCCAGCCGTGCTGGACTGCTCGAGGCCAAGCAGCAACATTGCGCGTTCGGTAAAACCGGCGGGCCGTATCTGCGGACGACCTACGTGCGTGGGGAGACGCAGTTCCTGCTGGATATCGCGGGAGATCCCGGCCTGGCGGCCGCGATTGCGGCCAAAGTGGGCGACCACCTTACCGCCGTAGGGGTGGAAGCCCTGCGCCGCTGGCAGTTGCAGGAAACGGGCATGTGGATCTACGATGACATGGCGCACAATCTGGGTCCGATGTTTCGGCCAGCCTCCTTTGAGAGGATCTTTCTGCCCATCTATCGTCGCATGATCAAAGCCTACAAGGACGCGGGGGCGCGGTACGTGTTCCTGCACTCCGATGGTGACATCCGGTCGATCCTGGAGATGCTGGTGGATGCGGGGATCGACGGCATCAACCCGCTGGAACGCCGCGCGAACATGGACCCGGCGACGATCCGGAGACAATTCCCGCGCCTGGTGCTCACCGGCGGTATGTGCAACACCGACACGCTGATCCACGGCCCGATCAGCCGTATCCGCGCCGAGGCCCAGGAACTGATCGATATGGGCCGAAACGGCGGGGTGGTAATCGGAACACACTCGGTCAGCCCCGAGATTCCACTGGAGAACTTCGTAGCATACGACAATTTCTGCCGAACGTATGGCAACTTCCTTGGTTCGAGATAACGGAGGATCGGACATGGCAAACCTGGCAACGCCGGCTCGGGCTGAAGCGCCCAAATACATCGAGGAGAATTACACCCCGCCTGATTGGCTGCGCTATGCCCGCACCATCTTCTTTGACGGCTATTCGCCCCCGGTCTACCCCAACATCTCGCGCTTCGACGCCCGGCAGCTCGTAGAAAAGGTCCTCGAACTGGGCGGCGACACGCTGCGCTTCCAGCCCATGAGCTACTGGGCGCTGTGGCCCAGCCAGGGATTCCCGCAAGATCCGGGGTTGGGCGGCCGCGACCTGATCGAGGAGGTCTCACGCGAATGCCGCCGGCAGGGCGTCCACCTCTACTGCTACACAGGCTACGGCGCGCCTTTCTTCGAGCTCGGTTGGGCAGATGATCACCCGCTCTATCGTGACTGGGTGAGGCGCGACCCTCAGGGCCGCGCGGCCGGCGTCTACTACCATTACGGCTCAAAAGACCGCCGCAAGCTTTGCCGTCTCAACGATGGCTACCGCAACGCGCTGCGTACGGTGGTGCGCGAATACTGTGCGTACGACATCGACGGGGTATACTTCGACGCGCCGAGCTGTCACTTCTACACCGGCGTTTGTTTCTGCGAGTCGTGCTGGCGCAACTTTCAAGCGTACACCGGGATGGACCTGGAGCGTCTGAGCGAGGATGCGCAGCCGATCATGACCAACGCGCCGGGCGCCTCCGGCGAGCGCGGCCGCGTCCAGGAACCCGATCTGGAAGTGCAGATCGCCTGGTACGAGTGGGCAAACCACATCACCGAGGAAGACCTGCTGGACTTCCGGCGCATCATCCACGGCAGCGGCAAGTTCATGCTCTGCCACAACGCGCATACCTGGACCGGGATCGCGCTGCCCCTGCAATACCGCATCCCCGACGGGTTCATGATCGAGCACAGCATCCAGACGTACCAGCGGCTGGTACACGGCCTCATGGGCGCAGGCGAGGCGCGACCCTACAAGAAGCAAGCTCAGATGTATCTGGGCGGCTACTGTCTTTCCAACTTCGACACGCCGGGCCACGGCAGCCCATGGGTGGTGCACAACTCGAACCTGGAGGACGACGACGAGATCCGTCTGGAGGGGCTGACGACCCTGGCGTGCGGCAATGTGCCCCTCTACGCTACCGCGAACCGGCTGCTGCTCGGCATGGGCGAGGGCAGCATCGAACCGGCGCAGGAGATCTACCGGCTGATGCGGGAGCACGAGGCGCTGTTCAAGGACAGCGTCCCGCTGCCCTACGTTAGCGTCGTGCCCTCGTGGGAGGCAATGCGGCTCTGGCAGACCGGCCGCAAGGACTTTAACTGGGAGATGACCGAAGGCTTCGCGCTCGCCATGCTGGACGAGCACATCGGGTTCGATGTCTGCCCCAGCACCGAGATGTCGGCGGATTGGCTGGCGGTCCAGCGGGCCGTGGCGCTGTGCGGCGCGTCGGGCATGTCCGACGCGCAGGCGCGGCTGCTGGCGGATTGGGTCCGCGTCGGCGGCAGCCTGCTGGCGACCTGGGACACCGGGCTGTACGACCAGGATGGCCGGCTCCGGTCGGACGGCGGCGCGCTGCGCGACGTATTGGGGATCGAGATGGCCGGCGAGCCGCTGCGCAGCATGCCCGACTGCTACTACCGGCTGCTGGTCGATCATCCTGCGTTGGGCAGCTACCGCCGCGGGGATATCGTCATGGGCGACGGCCGGCAGATCCCCGTGCGGCCCCTGCCCGGCAGCCAGGTCCTGGCCGAATGCTGGGATCTCGGGAGCGACGAGGTGCGTGGGCCGGCGATCATGGCGAACGAATACGGTCGGGGCCGGGCGGTCTACGTCGCCGGCAGCCTCGAAGGGCACTACGCTGCCAGCCGCGTACCGTCGCTGCGCAAGCTGTTGGGCAGCACGGTGCGCTGGCTGGCGCGTGACGCGGCGCTGCCGTTTTGCATCACCGCCCCGCGCGGGGTCTACGGGGTGCTGCGCCGCGCGGTCAACGGCGACCTGCTGCTGTGGCTGCTGGCGCCGGTCGGCTTCAAGGATGCGGCCGTGGGACGGATGCGGCAGGAGTATGTGCCTGTGTCGAACATCGAGGTCAAGGTGCTCCTTCCGCCGGACGCCGAGGTTGAGGAGGTGCGGCTGGTGCGCGCGGGGCGGAGCATCACGGCCCGCAGCGAGGGTGGCTACGTCGCAGCCCGCATCGAGGTCGTTCACATCGGCGAGATCGTACACATCCGATTGCGATAGACTATTTCTGGAGCGCTTATGAAAGCACTGGTCTTAGAGGCGTACAAACACTTCGTCTTCCAGGACGTGCCCGAGCCCGAACCCGGGCCCGAGGAGGTCCTGATCCGGGTCGCGGCCTGCGGCATCTGCGGCAGCGACGTACACGGCATGGATGGCAGCACCGGCCGCCGCATCCCGCCCATCATCATGGGCCACGAGGCCAGCGGGGTGATCGAGGCCGTGGGCCGCGCCGTAACCGGCTGGCAGGTCGGAGATCGTGTGACGTTCGACTCTACGATCTACTGCGGCAAGTGCTTCTTCTGCCGCCGCGGCCAGATCAACCTGTGCGACAACCGCCGGGTGTTGGGGGTCTCCTGCGCCGACTATCGCCAGCACGGCGCGTTCGCCGAATACGTCGTCGCGCCTCAGCACATCCTCTACCGCCTGCCCGCGGACCTGCGGTTCGAGCAGGCGGCCATGGTGGAGGCGCTCTCCATCGCCTTTCACGCCGCGCGGCGCACCCCGGTCGTGCTGAACGACACCGCGGTGGTCGTGGGCGCGGGCATGCTCGGCCTGCTCGTCGTGCAGACGCTGCGGCTGGCCGGCTGCGGGCGGGTAATCGCGGTCGACATCGACCCTGGCCGACTGGATCTGGCGGCCAAGCTGGGCGCGGATGTCGCGCTCCGCTCCGATGTCGATGATGTGCCGGCTGCCGTGCAGCGGTTGACCGGGGGCCGGGGCGCGGACCTGGCGTTCGAGGTCGTGGGGATCACTGCGGCCGTCAAGACCGCGCTGGCGTCGCTGCGCAAGGGCGGCTCGCTCACGCTGGTAGGTAACACGTCTCCCACAGTCGACTTCGCCTTGCAGGCCGCGGTCACGCGGGAGCTCACGCTCTACGGCTCGTGCGCGTCCGCGGGCGAGTACCCCGCGTGCCTGGACATGATCGCGTCCGGCGCGGTCAACGTCGATGCGCTGATCAGCGCGGTGGCGCCGCTCAGCGACGGGGCCGCCTGGTTCGACCGGCTTTACGCCCGCGAGCCGGGCCTGATGAAGGTGATCCTGACGCCTGGTGGCGTTCAGTAGATAAGGAAGGTTTCATGGAGAAGATTCGTACCGCGGTCGTCGGCTGCGGCAAAGTGGGGCACACCCACGCGGCTGCGCTGGCCAGCTTGCCAGAATCGGAATTCGTGGCCGCGTGCGACTGGGATCCAGCCCGCGGCCAGGCGTTCGCGGCGCGTTATGGCGTCCGGCCGTACACCGACCTGCGCCAGATGATCACGGAAGTGGGTGTGCAGGCGGTGTTCGTCGCCACGCCGCACCCGGTCCACGCCGCTCCGGCCGTGGAAGCGCTGGAATTGGGCGCGCATGTGCTGGTGGAGAAGCCTCTGGCAGCGAGCCTGCGAGACTGCGACGCCATGCTGGCAGCGTCCCGAAAAACGGGCGCGAAACTGGGCGTGATCAGCCAGCGACGCTTGTACGAGCCGGTCCGCCGCATGCGGGCCGCGATCGACGCGGGCAAGATCGGCCGGCCCGCGCTGGGCACTGCGGTGATCCTGGGCTGGCGCGACGAGCCGTATTACCGGTCCGACCCGTGGCGCGGCAAGTGGCGGGAGGAGGGCGGCGGCGTCATGGTCAACCAGGCGCCCCACCAGATCGACCTGCTGCACTGGTTCATGGGACCGGTGGAGGAGCTGTTCGGCTACTGGGAGAACCTCAACCACCCGTACATCGAGGTCGAAGACACTGCCATTGCGGTCATGCGTTTCAAGAACGGCGGCCTGGGCTCCATCGTTCTGAGCAACTCGCAGAAGCCCGGCATCCACGGCAAGGTGCACGTGCACGGCTCCGACGGCGCATCGGTGGGCGTACAGACGGACGGAGGCGCGATGTTCATCGCGGGGATGTCGAACGTGCTGGAGCCGCCGGTGAACGACCTGTGGACCGTGCCGGGCGAGGAGGCGCTTCTGGCCGGGTGGCAGGCCGAGGATCGCGCCACCTTCGAGGCGGTGAACGCGGCGATGCACTACCACCTGCTGCAAGATCAGGATTTCCTGCGCGCGATCATCGAGGGCCGCGATCCGCTGGTGACGGGCGAAGAGGGCCGCCGAACAGTTGAGATCTTCACTGCGGTCTACCGCTCGCAGCGCGACGGCAAGCCAGTGCGCTTCCCGCTGGACGCTGATGATGGCTCGGAGGATTACGACGGCCGGCTGAGCCCGCGGAAGTGATCAGCACTCAGGGCCGGCATTGAAAGGAAGCCAAGATGACCGATTCCCGCAACCTGCAACAACCCGGCCGGCCGGTGCGGATCCTCAGCATCAGCTTCGCCAACGGCATGACGCTGGCCCAGGTCGCCGAGATTGTCGATCGCGAGGCCGCGGCCGGCGTCGATCTGGTCGCGCTGCCGGAGACGTTCCTGGGCCAGGATGGCCACGAGCCGGAGCCACTGGATGGCCCCACGGTTACGACGATGGCAGCGCTGGCGGCAAAGCATCACACGTACATCGTCTGCCCCATCGACCGCTGCGACGGCGCGAAACGGCTCAACACCGCGGTCCTGATCGACCGGGAAGGCCGCGTGGCCGGCATCTACGACAAGGTGTACCCCTACTGGTCGGAGTACGACGTGAAGCCGCCGGTGACACCGGGCGACGACGCGCCGGTCTACGAGGCCGATTTCGGCCGCGTGGGCATGGCGATCTGCTTCGACGCCAACTTTCCGAACGTGTGGGAGCGGCTGGCCGCGGGGGGCGCGGAACTGGTGGTGTGGGGCAGCGCTTACTCCGCCGGCACAACCTTGCAGGCGCATGCGCTGAACCACAACTTCACCATTGTCACCTCCACCCAGACGTGCGACTGCATCGTCTACGACATCACCGGGCAGGAGGTCCACTACGCCAAGAGCGACGACGTGAACGTGAGCCACGTGGTTGTAGACCTCGATCGGGCCATCTTCCACGAAAACTTCAATATCGCCAAGCGCGACCGCTTGCTGGCTGAGCACCCCGACGACGCGGAGCAAGAACGCTTCCTCCAACGCGAGCAGTGGTTCGTCTTGCGCGCCAGGCGGCCGGGTGTCAGCGTGCACGCGCTGGCGCGGGAGTACGGGATGGAGGAGCTGGCCGCGTATAAGGAGCGCAGCCGCCGCGAGATCGATGCGCTGCGCGGGCGGGCGTTCCCGGGGAAGGCGCAGCCATGAGCTTCCGGATCTGCAATATCGGGTGCGGCGAGATGGCGCGTGGATACCACGGCCCATCCTACGTCCGCTACGCCGGGACCCACCCGGACACGATCCTCGCCGCCTGCTGTGATCTGGACGAAGCCAAGGCGCGATCGTATCGCGAGACGTTCGGCTTCGCTCGCGCCTACACCGATCTGGATGCCATGCTGGCGCACGAGCAGCCGGACGCCGTGTGCCTGATGGCGCCGGAGCCGCTGACGTGCGAGCTGTCGTGCCGTGTGCTGGCCTATGGCGTGCCGCTGATGATGGAAAAGCCGCCTGGCCGCACGGCCGCGGAGATCGACCGGATGATCGCCGCGGCGGACGCGACGGGCGCGGCGACGCAGGTCGCGCTCAACCGCCGCTACACCCCGCTCGTGCGCGAACTACGTCAGCGGCTGGATGCGCAGTTTGCAACGACCGACGTCCAGCATATCCGCTACGACTTCACGCGTATCGGCCGGACCGACGCCGACTTCTCGCTGACGGCCATTCACGGCATCGACACCGTGCGCTTCATCACCGGCGGCGACTACGCCAGCATCCGCTTCCACTACCAGGAGTTCCCCGCGCTGGGGCCGACTACCGCCAACATCTTCATGGATGCCGTCCTGACCTCCGGCGCGACCGCGCATCTCGACTTCTGCCCGGTCAGCGGGGTGGTGGTGGAGCGGGCGACTGTCTATCTGCACGGCCACACTCTCTTCCTGAACCTCCCGATGTGGCAGCAGTTTGACGCGCCGGGCCGGCTCCTGCACCTGCACAAAGGGACGGTGGCGGCGGATCTCAGTGGCAACGACGTCAGCGAAGACCGTAGCGGCTTCGTGACCATGGGCTTCTACCAGGAGAACGCCAGTTTCTTCGACGACGTGCGGAACGGCCGGCGGCCGGCGGGTGATCTGCGCAGCGCGCGCCAGTCGGTGATCATCAGCCAATACCTGCGGGAGCGCCGGCCAGAATACCGGCTGGAAGATCGGCCGTGAGGAATGTCCACGATGGCTCCGAATGACGAACCCACGCCGCGAGAGCGACAGGTCCTGCGACAATTGGCCGGCCGGGTCGCCGAGATCGCAGCACTGCCGATCCAGGCGGAACGCGGGCGGCTGTGGCGCGCCATGAACGCGCTGCGCCCAGAGCGGCCGCTGGTACTGGCCGATCCGCAGAACGGCTGGCCCGAGCTGGTGCCCGAGACCGACCTGGTCTGCGACGATCCGTTGCTGCGCGGTTGGGAGCTGGGCCTGCGCCAGACCATCTTCCGGCACGAACAGATCCACGACGACCGGCCTGTCACCTCCTGGTTCAACGTGCCGTGGGCGGTCGACGTGGGCGACTACGGCTTGACCGAGCGGCAGGAGCGCACTGACGCGCATGGCTCATACCGCTGGGACGCGCCGATCCGCACCATCGGAGACCTGGACCGGCTCCATCCTCGGCGCATCGTCGTCGACCACGGCGAGACAGCCCGCCGCGAAAAGCTCGCCAGGGAGCTCGTGGGTGACATCCTGCCGGTCCGGCGCTTCGGTGAGGCGGTCTGCCGCGCCAAGCTGACCCGTGTGGCGATCCATCTGCGCGGGCTGCAACAGATGATGCTCGACATGGTCGACAACCCGGAGCTGTTGCACCGGCTGATGGCCTTCTTGCGCGAAGATTTTCTCCGGGAGTGGGAACTCTACGAGGCGGAGGGCGTGCTGTCGCCCAACAACGAGCCGGACAGCCAGCTCGGCTCGGGAGCGTTGGGGCACACGGACCTGTTGCCACCGGCCCAAACCGCCGGCCGCCCGCACATGGCAGACATGTGGTGCTGGGGCGAATCGCAGGAGACGGTGGGGGTCGGCCCGCGCCACTTCTACGAGTATGTCCTGTCCTATCAGTTGCCGCTCATGGCGCGCTTCGGGCTCGTGGACTATGGTTGCTGCGAGCCGCTGGACACCAAATTTGACCTGCTGATCCGGCATGTCCCGCGGCTTCGCTCGCTGGCGGTCTCGCCGTGGAGCAATCGGCGGCTGGCGGCGGAGAAGATTGGCCGGAACTACGTTTACGTCTACAAGCCCAACCCAACCCCCGTCTGCTCACCGGAGCCGGATTGGGACCTGGCCGAACGCGAGGTGCAGGAGACGCTGGAGATCGCGGCCGGGTGTTGCGTGGTGATCGTCCTGAAGGATACCAGTACGTTCCATAACGAGCCGTGGCGCGTAACGCGCTGGAGCGACCTGGCGTCGCGCATCGCGCGGGAAATGGCTGAATAGCCCTGCTACCGCACTTTGTCATTCTGAGGAGGAACGACGCAGAATCTGGCATTTTGGCTGAGAAACCCTACGGGCGCACGGGATTCCTCGGAGCCGTGGACCCCGTGGGCTGACGCCTCAGCGCGGCGAGTGTTGCGCCGCTAACCCGCTCAGAACGACAAATCAGCACTGCTCAAAGGAGCGATACATCATGCCCAATCAAGCGATCCAATTCTCCGTTTTCACCAAACCCTGGAAGCAGTCTCTGCCCGAGCTGGCCGCGATGGTGCGCGGCTGGGGTTTCGATGGCATCGAACTGCCCGTGCGGCCGGGCTACCAGGTCGTCCTTGAGCACGCGAGCCGCGATCTGCCGGTCGCGGCCCACGTGCTGGCCGATCACGGCCTGCGCATCTTCAGCGTCGCGGCGCCGGGCGGCCCGATCGCCGAGGAGCTGGTGGCTGCGTGCGCCGAGGCCGGCGTGCCGGTCATCCGTATCATGGTCGGCATCGGGCCGGACGGTTACATGGCCACCGAGGCGCGCACCCAACGCGAGTTTGAAGGACTGATCCCGATGTTGCAGCAGTACGGTGTCACCATCGGCGTGCAGAACCACTGCGACCAGATGGTCTGCAACGCGATGGGGCTGCGCCACCTGCTCGAACCGTTTGACCGTCGCTACGTCGCGGCCGTCTGGGACGCCGCACACAACGCGCTGAACGGGGAAGACCCCGAGCTGGCCATCGACATCATCTGGGATCACCTGTGCATGGTAAACCTGAAGAACGCTTACTGGCGCCGCGTCAACGGCCCGGAGGCCGAGGTGGTGGCATGGCGGCCATGGTGGACCAGCGGGCCGCAGGGGTTGGCGAGCTGGCCGCGGGTCGCCGCTGAACTCAAGCGCCGCGACTATCGCGGTGTTGTGTGCCTGACGGCCGAATACAGCGACGAGGCCGCGGTCAAGCGACTGATCAGCCAGGACATCCAGTTTGCGCGGCGGCTGCTCGCATAAGGAGGGGGTCATGTTCGCAGGAAAAACGCGCATCGAGGGCCGCAAGGTACGCGTGGCGATGGTCGGCGCGGGCAACATGTCCAATCTGGTCCACTATCCGTCGCTGGCGTCTTTCCCCGATGTCGAGTTCGCCGGCATCTGCGATATCTTGCTCGATCGGCTGCATGGCACCGCCGACAAGTACCATATCCCGGCTGAGAGACGTTACGTGAACTACCAGAAGATGATCGAGGAGGTGCAGCCGGATGCAGTCTACGTCATCGGCCAGCCGGATGTGATGTATCCGCTGTGGATGTGGTGCCTGGAGCACGGGCAGAACCTCTACATCGAGAAGCCGATGGCAATCACGATGCACCAGGCGCGCAACCTGGCTTACATGGCCGAGAAGCACAACTGCATCACCCAGGTGAGCTTCCAGCGCCGACGCTGTCCCATGGTGATGCTGCTGCGCGACGAATGCCTCAAGCGCGGGCCGATGATCCATGCGGTGTGCCGGTTCTACAAGTGCATGATCGTCCCCTACCTGGACGCGCGCGATCACATGATGGACGATTGCGTCCACTCCATCGACACGCTGCGCTGGATGTGCGGCGGCGAGGTCGTGGCGGTGGAGAGCGTGACCCGCCGCGTGCAGACGCCCGACATCAATTTCATCTCCGCGACCTTGCACTTCGACAACGGTTCTACAGGGTATCTGATCAATAGCTGGAGCAGCGGCCGGCGCATCTTTGCGGTGGAGATGCACGCGCCCGGCATCTGCGTCGAGGCCGAACACGAAGGCAAGGGCATCCAGTACGCCGACGGCGACACCAAGGGGGTCGTCTACGACACGCGGGAGGTGGCGGGCAGCGATCAACTATACGTTTTCGGCGGGTTCCAGGCGAAGAACCGCGAGTTCATCGATTGCGTGAAGACCGGCAAACAGCCCGGATCGAACTTCTCGGATGCGGTCAAGACCATGGAGGTCGCCGAGTGGATCCTGGCGCAGTCGCTTTTGGCAGAGACCGCCGCGCGAAGAAAGGTATAGAAAGGAATTGCAAGGATGGAGAAACGCCGCTGCAATAGTTCGGAACTCGAACTGTCCGCGCTCGGAATAGGCTGCTGGTCGTTTGGCGGGGGAGAGTACTGGGGGCCGCAGGAGGAACGCGACGAGCGCGACGTGATCGCGGCCGCGCTGGACCGCGGGGTGAACTATTTTGACACGGCGGCCATGTACAACGACGGCCGCAGCGAGGCCGCGCTGGGCCGCGCGTTGGCCTGCCGCCGCCACGAGGCCATCATCGGCACCAAGGTGATGCCCGACCAGTGTCTATCCGCCGAAAGCCTGCGCCAGGCGTGCGAGGCCAGCCTGCGCCGCCTGGCGACCGACACCATCGACATCTACATGGTGCACTGGCCCATCTCCGCCGGGCCGGTCGACGACGCGTTCGCGACGCTGATGGCGCTGCGCGACGAGGGCAAGATTCGCTCGCTTGGCCTGAGCAACCACGGCATCCAGCAGATGACGCAGGCGCTGGCGGCCGGCGCGTGCATCGAGTTCGACCAGCTTTGCTACAACCTGCTCTGCCGTGCCATCGAGGTCGAGCTGTTGCCGTTTTGCGCGCAGCACGGCATCGGCGTGCTGAGCTATATGCCGTTGATGCAGGGGCTGCTTGCCGGGTGTTACCACTCCCCCGATGAGGTGCCGGCCCCGTTCGCGCGCACCCGCCACTTCCGCGGGGACCGGCCCGGCGTCCGCCACGGCGAGCCTGGAGCCGAGGCCGAGACCTTCGCCGCGATCCGGGCCATCGAGGCGCTCGCCGCGGCCGAGGGGCTGCCGACGCCGGTTATGTCGCTGGCCTGGGCCAAGGCGCGGCCGGAGATCACGACCGTGCTGGTCGGCGCGCGCACGGTCACGCAACTGGAAGAAGACTTGGCCGCGTTCGAGGCGACGCTCAACCCTGACCTGATCGCGGAGCTCAACCGCCTCACCCAGCCGCTGCTGGACAAACTCGGCCCCAGCCCCGACTACTACGAAGCCGCGGCCAAGAGCCGCATTCGTTGAGGAGGTCTGATGGAAGGAACCCAACCAGCCACTGAATCCCCCCTGAACGCCAACCTGATCGCGGGCGCGCCGGAAAAAGGCAACCCGCTCCCCCTGGGCTGGGAGATCTTCGCGCCGAACCCTGCCCTCGCGCCGCAGTTCAGCAGCGACTGCGATCCAGATGGCCGCGTCCGGCTGTGCGCCGCGGGCAACGGCCGCCGTGAGTGTTTTGGCTTCCTGCGCCGCAAGGTACGCCTGGACGCGGGCAAGACCTACCGGCTGCGGGTGCATTTGCGATTCGAAGGCTTCGACGATCTGAACCGCCACCTGGTGCACGGCGTCTTCGCGCCCGCGCCCAGCGGCTTCAATGATGGCGTGTTTCACTACGTCGCCGGGCCCGATGGCGTCACCGGTGAGGCGTGCTTCCCTGGTCCCATGGAAGCGACCGACGCCGAGATGCGGCTGCATTTCCGGTTCAGCCCGCACGGCCGCGTCTGGTGGGACCACGTGTCGCTGGAGGAGTGCCATCCCATCCCCGCGCGGCCGGTTCGGATCGCGTGCAGTTGGGGCGCCGGCGACCTGGCGCGCTGGACGCGCTGGCTGGACGAGGCGGGCCGCCGCGGGGTCGACGTGGCGCTCGTCCCGGAGATGTTCGATGGGACCAACCCGGATCGCGCCCAGCCGCTGGACGGCCCCGCGCCCTCGCTGCTCGCCGAAAAGGCGCGGCAGTGGGGCATGTACGTCAGCGGCTCGTTCTACGAGCGCCGCGGCGACATCGTGCTGAACACCGCGCCGCTGTACGACCGGGCCGGCAATCTCGTCGGAACGTACTCCAAGAACCAGCTCTACGATCCCGAGCTGGACCTGGGCGTGACACCAGGGATCGGGTTCCCGGTCTTCCGCGCCGATTTCGGCACGATCGGCATCATCATCTGCTACGATAGCTGGTTCCCGGAGCCGGTCCGCCTGCTGGCCTACAAAGGCGCGGACCTGATCCTCTTTCCGAACGCCGGCTACTACGCGGGCGTGATGCCCGCGCGCGCGGCCGACAACGGCGTGTGGGTAGCAACCAGCAGCCTGAACTGTGCCGCGGGGATCTGGGATCCCAGCGGCGCGCAGGCGGGCGAACTGGCTCCGGAGCCGACCCGGTACGCGGCCAACTCCTTCCGCGCGTTCGAGAAAGATGAGGAGCTGCGCATGTTGACGGCGACCGTTGACCTCTCACGGCGTTACAGCCCGCATTGGTGGGGCGGCCCGCTCCTCTCCGCGCCCGGCGGGCATCGCGTCCGCCAGACGCTGATCGAACCCATCGAGCCGGAGATCGCGACAGAGGCGGCTCGGTGGTGGGAGGTGTGATAGGAGGTCGCGATGCTGAAACGACAGGTCGATCAGCGCGCGGCGCCGGTGAGGCGCGGGGAGGCGCACAAGTGAGCTCCCAGATCGAGCCTGTGAATCTCACCTTCGTGACCGGCAGCGCCAGCAGCGGTGAACTGCCGGCCGGGTGGGAGGCCGTGTGCCCGAACCCGGCCCTTGCGCCCCGTTTCGGCCACGATGGGACGGCACTCGTCGCGACGGGCAACGGTCGCCGCGAGTGTTTCGGCTATCTCCGCCGGTCGGTGCGACTTGAGGCGGGTCGGACGTATCGGTTGAAAGTCGTGCTCCGTGCCGAGGAGCTAGACGACCTCAACCGCCATCTGGTGCACGGCGTGTTCGCCGGCGCCGCCGAGGAAGGCTCGACCAACTTCAACGACGGCATCTTCTCCTATCGCCGGAACGACGCGCGAGCGTTGGGCGAGGCGCGCTTCCCGGGCCCCGCGGAGGCGATGAACGCTGAAGTGCGGCTCTACTTCCGGTTCAGCGCGCATGGCCGGGTGTGGTGGGAGCATGTTTCGCTGGAGGAGTGCGAGCCGATCCCGCCGCGCCTCGTGACGATCGCCTGCAGTTGGGGCTACAACGACTTGGCCGGTTGGGGCCGGTGGCTGGATCGTGCGGGCGAGCGCGGCGCCGATATCGCGCTCCTGCCCGAGTTCTTCGATGACTCGGAAGCCATCGCGATCCTCAACAGCGCGGATCGGACGCTGTCCGGCACCGGTATGGACGGGCCGGGCGCGACCCTGCTGGCCGACAAGGCCCGCCGCTGGCGCATGCTGACGTGCGGCACGTTCTACGAACGCCGGGACGATCTGATCCTCAACAGCGCGCCGCTCTTCGACCGCGACGGCGGGCTGATCGGGGTGTACAGCAAGAACAACCTCTACGATCCCGAACTCGACAAGGGAGCGACGCCCGGCCAGGGCTTACCGGTGTTCACGACCGATCTCGGCCAGGCGGGCATCCTCATCTGCTACGACTACTGGTTCCCGGAGGCGTTCCGGCTGCTGGCCTACAAAGGCGCCGAGATTATCCTGTTCCCGAACGGCGGCTACTACTTCGACCTGCTGCCCGCGCGCGCGGCCGACAACGGGGTGTGGGTCGCAGCGAGCAGCCTGAACTGTCCTGCCGGCGTGTGGGACCCGACCGGCGCGCGTGCCGGTGAGATCGAGCCGCGCAGCCCGAACTGGGCGCCATCTTCGATACGCGCCTTCCGCAAGGATGACGAGCTGCGCATGATCCTCGCCACCGTGGACCTGTCACAGCGGCGCAGCCCCGCGTGGTACGGGGGGCCGATGCGCGCGGCGCCCGGCGGCCGCCGCGCCCGCCAGACGTTGATTGCGCCCATTGAAGACGAACTTGCGGCTGAATCGCGCCGCTGGTGGGAGGACGCATGAAGCGCATCTCGCGTGCGCACATCACGAACCTGTTCGACCCCGCGGCCGCACCGTGCGCCGAGATCACGACGGGCGAGGAGCTCACCTTTGAGACGCTGGATGCACTGGGCGGTCGGGTCAAAACGCACGCCGACGCGCTTTCGGTCATGATCCCGCATGAGCTGGGCAATCCGGCAACCGGCCCCGTCGCGGTGGCGGGCGCGCGGCCCGGCGACACCCTGGCGGTGGCCGTGCAGGAGATCCGGCTGGGCGATTTCGGCTACGGCCGGGTCAAGGGCGGCGGTGTGATCTTCGACGAGCTCCGGCCGCCGGTCGCCAAGCTGACACCGATCCGCGCTGGGCTGGTGCACTTCAACGAGCGCCTGCGCTTCCCGGCCCGGCCCATGGTCGGCGTCCTCGGCGTCGCGCCTGCGGGACCGGCCGCGCATACCTTCTTCCCCGGCGCGCACGGCGGCAACCTGGACATCAACGAGCTGGGCGTCGGCGCGACGATCTATTTGCCGGTGGCGGTCCCCGGCGCGCTGCTGGCGCTCGGCGATGTGCACGCCAGCATGGGGGATGGCGAGCTCAACGGCGGCGGGCTGGACATCGACGCGGAGGTGACGGTGAAAGTGGCCGTGCTGAGCGGGCTCGGCTGGCCGCGGCCGGTCATCGAGACGGCGGACGCGTGGTGCACGTGCGCCAACGCGCCGACCCTGCAGGCCGCGATCCGCCAGGCGTGCAGCGACATGACCACGCTGCTGGCGCGCCGCCTCGACATAAGCCGCGAGGAAGCGTTCATCCTGATCGGCGCAGCCGGCGACGCACGCATCGGCCAGTCGGCCGGGCTGCCCGGCGTGGACGCGACGGCCTACCTGCGCGTGAGCAAGACCATTCTGCCATCCGCGTTCTGACGGCAGACATCCAACAAGACACACCCTGGAGCGACAACATGAAAACTGTGGCCTGGTTTGGCGCCATCGACTTCCTTTTGGAGCCGGACGTGATCCGGCGCCTGCGCGACGCGATCGGGCTGACCGCGGTGATCCCCGACGATTACACGCCCCACCATTCCGGCTTCCGCCTGCCGGAAGACCTGTTGGAGCGCAGCCCGCTCGCCGGGTGGCACGCGCGCCCCGAGGCGGCCGATCGCCATCGCCGGACCTACGGCCTGGTCGCGCACGCGATCCCCGTCTTCCCCGGCGTGGTCGGCCCGGCCTACGACGACAGCAAGCTATGCCGGCTGATCGACGAGGCCGGCAGGCTGGGCGTCGAAGTGTGGGCACACCTGGGGCTGTGGGGCTACGGCGGCGACATCTTCCCCGAGCTGGCCCTGCAAGATGACCTGGGCCGGACACTGCCGGAAGAGGACATCCCCTGGGGTATCCCCATCTGCCCGAACAACACCGAGGTGCGGGACTGGACGGGTGACTGCCTGGCGACCATCGCGCGCATGTACGGGGTCAAAGCGATGGACGTGGATCACGGCCACTTCCCACCGCCGGCCAGCGTGGGGAGCCTCTTCGGCTGCTGCTGCCCCCGCTGCGAGGCGAAGGCCAACGAGCTCGGCTACGACTTCGCCGCGATGAAGGCCAGCCTGGCCGCGCTGCGCGGCCGGCTGCCCGGCCTGACCGCGGCGCGCGTGGCCGGGATCGCGGACTTCAGCGCCAACCCGGTCGACTTCTTGGGCCTCGTGGGCTACGACCCGGACCTGCTCAACTGGTTCCGATTCCGCGCGGCATCGGTCACCGAACACATGGCCGCGCTGACCGCGGCGGTGCACGCGGCCGTGGGTGACGCCTGCCCGGTGGACTCGCACCTCCACCCGCCGGCCATCGCGTTCCTGTCGGGGCAGGACCTGCCGGCCTGGGAGAAAGCGGTGGATCGGCTGACGCCTGGCTGGGGACCGGTAGTCGGCTGGGACCTTGCGCAGATGAACACCATCGCGATCTGGGCCGCCAAGCTGTGCGCCAACGTCGCGGGCCTGGAGGAGTCGACGGCGCTGCGTGCGCTCTACCGCTTCTTCGGGTATGACGACCTGCCCATGCCGACCACGATCGCCGAGGTAAAAGCCGGCCGCTTCCCGGTCGCCCAGGTGATGGCGCGGGAGATCCGGAAGGCCGCCCAACTCTTCAGCGGCGCGAAGCCGTTCTACGCACCCTACCGGCTGTGGGGCGTGTCGCTGGATGACGTGCGCGAGCTGGGGCGGGTCGTGAAGGAATGCAGCCCGGCCGGTTTTATCACCGGCGGCCAACTGAGCGACGAGGTCCTGCAGGCGATGCAGACCGCGCTGTGACGGGAGGTCCCGCTTGAAACCGCGCGATTGGGGGTTGGCCGCGTTGCGCCGCCAGCTCATGCCCTACCGGCCGCCCACCTTCGAACTCACCATGGAGCTCGCCGAGGAGCTGCTGGGCCGGCGCTGGCTCACCAGTGACGATATCGCGGCGGCCCAGGGCGAGGAACGGCGCCGACTGTTGGCTGAGCGCGCCGAAACCTACCTGATGACCGCGCAGACGTTGGGGTATTCCTTCATCCGGGTGCGGTTCTTCCCGACGCTTGAGGACGAGCTCGAGACGATTGCCTGCCTGCGCCGGATCGGCGGGGAGGATTACCTGCTGACCGCGGAGGCCGACAACACTTTCCGCATCCCCGACGGTGAGCAATACGCCCGTTTCGTCTACGATTTGGCCGACCGGCCGGACGTTGTGCTAGACTACGCATCCCGCTGGTGCGACGAGGGGATTGCACGCGGCAAGCGGTTGATCGACGCGGGCATCGATGTGATTACCATGTGCGCGGATTACTGCTTCAACAACGGGCCATTCCTCTCCCCGCGCATGTGGGATCGCTTCATCGGCCAGTTCTATCAGCGCCAGGTGGCCGCGCTGAAGGAGTACGGCGCGCTGGTGATTAAGCATACGGATGGCGACATCATGCCGTTGCTGGAGCGCCTGGTCGAGCCTGGGATCGACGCGCTCCAATCCATCGATCCTATCGCGGGCGTGGACATCGCCGAGATCAAGCATCGCGTCGGCGACCGGATCTGCCTGATCGGCAACGTGGATCTGGCCAAGTTGCAGCAGGGGCCGCGCGCGGAGATCGAAGCCAGCGCGCGCTACTGTCTCGATCATGCCAGCCCCGGCGGCGGCTACATCTACGGTTCATGCAACTCGATCTTCAAGGGGGTACCACTGGAGAACTATCTGTTTATGCTCGAGATTTGGAAGGAATACGGGCCATCGCCGCTGGAGTGAATGGGTTGCTGTCTGGAGATTCCGCTCACGCGACTCTCGGAAAAGGCTTTCTGCTACTCGCATGGATTCGCGTGATTCGCAGATCGGATAATTTGCACGAGCGCAAAACCCACTACCGGCTGCTTGTCACGCTCTGCGTGAGCGGGTCGACCCCGAATCTTGCGTAACGGCGTGACACCGGCGAAGAATCTCGTTGCCGAGACGAGACCCTCACCTGCACTTGCGGCTGTCGCCGGAGCCAAAGGCCCCCTGTGGGCAGCGCAGGCGCAAGTGTCGCTGGACGCAAAGCGTCGCCGTAACGGACTGCACAGGGTCAACCCGCTCAGGGTGACAATAGCGACTTGTGCGGTAGTGCGATAATTTGGTTGCGGCAGGAGCCGCGCGATGAGATTTGTCCAAACACGCGCGCATCGACTGACCGGCAAGATCGCCGCCCTGGCATCCGCAGGCCAGGCCAGGGCCGCAGATCTGTCGCTGGCAGATCGCAACATCCGGCATCTGTACGCCGAGGAAACGGCCTGAGGATTTGCTGCCAATTGCCCGGCAACTCCGAGCTGCCGAGCTCCTGGTGGCTTCGAGGAGAACACCCATGCTTGAACAAGAGACCGAAGCGCGCGGCCGGGCGGTCTTCGCGTTCGCTGCGCAGCAGTTGCGCCGCCTGATGGAGAACCATCCGGATCACTTTCCCATTTACACCCGCGGCGGCCGGTGGCGGCACGAGGGCGAAGCGTGGACCAATTGGTGCGAGGGGTTCCTGGGTGGGCAGTTATGGTTGGTCCACTTGGCCACAGGGGAGCCATGGTGGCGCGAGCGAGCCGAGCACTACGCGCGGTTGATCGAGGAACGCAAGTTTGACCGCAATGTGCATGACTTAGGATTCCTCTTCTGGCCTACGTGGAAGCGCTGGTACGACTTGACCGGCGATCCCGCGCTGAACCAGGTGGTCATCCAGGCCGGCCGCACGTTGGCCCTCCGGTTCAACCCGGCTGGCCGCTACCTGCGCTCCTTCGTGTCCGCGGACAGCCTCTTCATCGACATCATGATGAATGTCGGTATCATCTTCTACGCCGCGCAGGAGACGGGGGACCGGGATCTGCTCGATGTCGCCATGCAGCACTGCCTCACCACGCGGCGCTTCCTGGTGCGCGGAGATGGCAGCACGTCACACGAGGGGTTGTTCGACCCGGAGACGGGGCAGTTCCTGCGCCAGAGCACGCACCAGGGCTGGCGCGATGATTCATCGTGGGCGCGCGGGCTGGCTTGGGCGCTGTACGGTTTCGGCACGGGCCATCGCTTCACAGCGGACGACCGCTTCCTGGATACGGCGGAGGCGTGCGCGCGTTTCTACATCGAGCGTACCCCCGACCACGGCATCCCGCCGAACGACTGGGAGGAGCCGGCGCCGGCCCACCCGTTCGAGAGCTCGGCCGCGGCCATCGCGGTGGGCGGCTTTTTGAACTTGGCGCGGCTGGCGCGCGATGAAACGCGGCGGAACGCGTATCAGGCCTATGCGCTGCGCATCCTTGACTTGCTCTCCACCCCCGAGTTTCTGGCGACGGAGACACCCGGCTGGGAAGGGATCCTCAAGCACGGCATGTATCACCAACGCAAGGGGTTGGGCGTGGACGAGAGCGTCATGTGGGGTGACTATTTCTTCCTGGAAGCGTGGGCCAGGGTCCTCGGTCTGATTGAGGCTTGAAGAACGGAGCATGAACATCTCTGAAGCTGTCGCCACCCTAAGTCCAAACCCGGTTGCGCTGGTAACAGGGGCCAGCCGGGGGATCGGCCGCGCGATCGCGGTTGCGTTGGCACGGAGTGCCTGGACGGTCGTCGCCAACTACCAGGCGAACGCGCACGCGGCCGCCGAGACACTGCGCTTGATCACTGAAGCCGGTGGACAGGGACGGCTGGTCCAGGCGGACGTGAGCGCCGCGGCCGATCGCCAGCGCCTGCTGGACGTGACGCTCTCGGTGTGCGGCCGCATCGACCTGCTCGTCAACAACGCGGGGATGGCGCCGCGGGTGCGGAACGACATCCTGGAGACCACCGAAGCCAGTTACGACGAGGTGCTGGCGGTCAACCTCAAAGGACCGTTCTTCCTGACCCAGCTCATCGCCAAAGCCATGATCGCGTTGCTCGACGCGGGTTCCATCAGACGCGCGAGCATCATCAATATCGGTTCCATCAGCGCGTATACCGCCAGCCTCGGCCGGTCTGAGTACTGTCTGTCGAAGGCCGGCCTCGGCATGATGACCGCGCTCTACGCGGCGAGATTAGCCGAACACGGCATCAACGTGTACGAGATTCGGCCGGGCATCATCGAGACCGACATGACCGCGGCCGTGCACGGCAAATACGATCCGCTGATCGCCGGCGGGCTGACCCCTATCCGGCGCTGGGGCCAGCCTGAGGACGTCGCGGCCGCGGTGATCGCCCTCGCAGGCGGGGCGTTGCCCTTCTCGACCGGCGAAGTCATCAACGTCGACGGCGGTTTCCATCTGCGCCGGCTGTGAGGTCCATGAAGTCGCTCCAACAGGTTTCATTTCCTGCCGACTTCCCAACCGGCGCGACCTATGACCCGGCGCGCGGCCGGCGGCATCGCGCGCGTATCCGGGAGATCAAAGGCCTGTTGCTCAGCGCACCCTTCTGGGTGGGCTTTCTGCTGCTCGGCTTCCTGCCGATGGTCGCTTCGCTGTATCTGAGCCTGTGCCACTACAGCGTACTCACGGCACCGATCTTCCGAGGCCTGGGCAACTACATCGACATGTGGTCTGACCCCGGTATGCTGCGCGCCACACGCAACACCCTGGTCTACGCGGTCCTGAGCATCCCCATCGGCCTGATCTTGGGCCTGGCGCTGGCTATCCTGCTGAACCAGAAGGTCAAGCTGCTGACGATCTGGCGCACGCTGTTTTATCTGCCCGCGGTCCTGCCCGCCACCTCGGCAGCCGTGCTCTGGCGCTGGATGCTGAACAAGGATTACGGGATCCTCAACGCCGTGCTCGTTACCTTCGGGCTGCCGCGCATCAACTGGCTGAGCGACGAGCGCTGGCTGATCGCAGCCTACGTCTTCTTCGGCCTGTGGGGCATCGGCGCAGGCATGATCGTGAACCTGGCCGGGCTCCAGAGCATTCCTACCGACTTGTATGATGCCGCCGAGGTAGACGGTGCAGGTCGCGTGCAGAAACTGCGCGCGGTCACGTTGCCCATGATGTCGCCCGTGATCTTCTATAACCTGATCGTGAGCATCTCCACCGTGCTGCAGAGCTTCGCGTTTTTCTTCGCATTGACTCAAACCATGGGCGCCAACGTGACGTACACCGAAACGGGCGTCGTCTACATGGTCTATCTCTACCGTGTGGCGTTCGAACTGTTCCGCATGGGCTACGCGTCCTCCATGGCGTGGACGCTGTTCTTCGCGATCTTGGGCCTGACGCTGCTGCTGTGGCACACCGCCAAGAGCTGGGTGTTTCACGAGGCCGAATGGGTGAGTGGGCGATAGTGATCCTTCCAAGAGGGATTTCGCAACAGCGCATCGACCGGGCCCGCAAGATCGCGTGGCGGGTCGCGCTCTACCTGCTTCTGGCCGCGGGCGCCGCGCTCTTTCTGATGCCGGTGGTCTGGCTGCTGCTGATATCGCTAAAATCTGGGGCGGAGGCACGTGCATGGCCGCCGACCCTGTTCCCGAAACAGCTCATGTGGCAGAACTATGCCAACTTGTTTCGCGGCTTTGCGTTGGGGACCGGGTGGGGCTGCGGGTTGCCGCGCTGGCTGCTCAACACCGCCATCATCGGCGTCATCGCGGAAGCCGGTGGCTTGCTCGCCAATTCGCTGGTGGCGTTCAGCTTTGCGCGGCTGCGCTGGCGACTGCGCGAGCCGCTGTTCATCCTGACGCTGGCCACCATGTTCCTGCCGGGCCAGGTCACCATGGTGCCTACATACCTGCTCTTTAGCCAGGCCTTTCACTGGAACAACACCTGGTTCCCGCAGCTTGTGCCGGCCATGTTTGCGACTGCCAGCGCCGTGTTCTTGCTGCGCCAGTACATGCTCGGCATCCCGGTCGAGATCGACGAATCGGCTCGGCTGGACGGTTGCGGCGATCTGGCGCTTTACTGGCGGGTGATCCTGCCGATGTGCAAACCTGCGCTGGGCGCGGTGGCAATCTTTCTGTTCAGCGCCATTTGGAACGACATGTTCACGCCACTGTTGTACATCCGCAAGTGCGAGCTCTGGAACGTTGCAATGGGTGTGGGTGTCGGCCGCTCGTTGAACACGGCGTTCGTGGCTGCCATCCCGCCCATCCTGCTGTTCGTCATCTTCCAGAAGCGCTACATCCAGGGGATCGTGGTCAGTGGGGTGAAGGGGTAAAACCGAATTCAGGAGCAGCCATGACTTATCGCAGAGTGGCAACCCTCAAGACAGCCGAGGCTTTGGCCGCGCATCTCGCTCAGCAGGGGATCCGGCTGCCTTTCGACGCAGAGGTCGCCGCCGGGCCGGGCGCGCCGCTGGCGCAGCCGTATCGCCTGCCCGACGGCCGCACCATCGGCAACCGGTTCGCAGTCCTGCCCATGGAAGGCTGGGATGGCACAACCGATGGCCGTCCCACCGACCTGGTGCGTCGGCGCTGGGCGCGCTTCGGGCGGAGCGGGGCGAAGTTGATCTGGGGCGGCGAAGCCGTCGCCGTTCGGCCGGACGGGCGGGCCAACCCAAACCAGCTCGTGATCAACGCAGCCAGGGTTGGCGAGCTCGCTGAACTGCGCCGCATCCTGGTCGCCGCGCACGCGGAACGCTGGCTGACCGATGATCTCTACATCGGCCTTCAGCTCACGCACTCCGGCCGGTTCTGCCGGCCCAACGAGAAAGGCCGCACCGAGCCGTTCATCCTCTACCACCATCCGATCCTCGATCGCAAGTTCGGCCTGGCGTCGGACTTCCCCGTGATGACCGACGACGAGATTGCCGCACTCGTCGCCGATTATGTACAGGCCGCGCGACTGGCGCAGGAGGCCGGCTTCGATTTTGTTGACATCAAGCACTGTCACGGCTATCTGGGCCACGAATTCCTGAGCGCAGTGGATCGGCCGGGGCCTTACGGCGGCAGCTTCGAGAACCGTACCCGCTTCCTGCGCGAGATCGTGGCGGGGATCCGCACGGCCACGCCGGGGCTGGAGATCGGCGTGCGGCTGAGCGCGTTCGACTTCATCCCGTTCCGTGCAGGCAAAAATGGCATCGGCGAGCCCGAGCTGTGGACCGGTCACTACCCCTACGCGTTCGGCGGCGATGGCACGGGCGTCGGCATCGATCTGGCCGAACCGGCCGGGTTTCTGGACTTGCTGGCGGCGCTGCATATCCACTTGCTCTGCATCACGGGTGGCAGCCCCTACTACAACCCGCACATTCAGCGTCCGGCGCTCTTCCCGCCCTCAGACGGGTATCAGCCGCCTGAAGATCCGCTGGCCGGGGTGGCGCGGCAGGTCGCGGCCACCGCGGCGTTGAAGCGCGACCGGCCGGAGATGCTCGTGGTCGGCTCGGCCTATACGTACCTGCAGGAGTGGCTGCCCCACGTCGCACAGCACGTGGTCCGCACTGGCAGCGCCGATTTCGTCGGGCTGGGCCGGATGATGTTGGCCTACCCCGAACTCGTTGCCGACGTGCTGGCCGGGCGACCCCTCCAGCGCAAGCGCATCTGCCGGACTTTCAGCGATTGCACGACCGCGCCGCGCAAGGGTTTCGTGTCCGGCTGCTATCCGTTGGATGAGTTTTACAAGGCGCGACCCGAATTCGAGCTGTTGCAGGCGATCAAGCAGACCACCTGAGGCGACACGATGATCAGGTATGGCGCAGGACAGTCCGCGTTATGGCGCCAGGCCTGGATCTCATGGAGGAGTTCCAGCCGCCGGCCGCCTCCGCCGACGTGAGCGACATCCGCCGCGCCAAAGAGGCGGTGGGTGATGATGGCGTGGTCGCACCGTGGATTCAGGGCGCCTTCAACCTGGTCGCGTTCTACTATCGCAAGGTGGACGACCTGCTCATGGATGCGCTGTTGCGGCCCAGCTTCTATGTCCGATTGCTGACGTACTGCCTGGGCCACTATCGGCCCCAGAGCTGCCTTCGCGTTGCATGGCCCGCGGACGTAGCCTTCGTCACCGGCGCGGTATGCTAGACGACCTAAGGCGTCACTACGAACCCGCAGGGACTACGCCAGCAGTTCCGGCGGCAGTTCCGCGGCGGTCGGGAAGCTGGTTTGAGTGCCCGACGCCTGCACGCTGATGGCCGCGATATGGTTCGCCCGGCGCAGCGCTTCCACCAGGGGCTTGCCCCCGGCCAGGAAATAGGCCAGGCTGCCCACGTAGGCATCTCCGGCACCCGTGCTGTCTACCGGCGCGACCGCTACCCCCGGCACATGGACGGTCTCGTGCGGCGACACCAGCAGGCTGCCGCGCTCGCCGAGGGTCAGGACGACCATGCCGGCACCGCGACCCAGCAAGACGCGGGCTGCGGCTTCACACTGGGCGAGCGTGCTCACCGGTTGGCCGGTCAGCAACTCCGTCTCACTCTCGTTCGGACAGAAGATGTCGCTCAGAGTGTACAGCTCGTCCGGCAGATTGGGTTGGGCCGGGGCCGGGTTGAAGATGGTGCGCACGCCCTCCTGGCGCGCCACGCGCAGCGCAGCCAGCGTGGCCGCGAGCGGGATCTCCAACTGGCACACCAGCACCTGGCTGGCCCGGATCGCGGGCCGGGCCGCCTCGATCTCGTCGGCCGTGAGCAGATCGTTGGCGCCGGTGACGATGATGATCGCATTGTGGCCCTGGCTGTCAACTGCGATCGGGGCCACGCCGGAGAAGGCCCGGTCGGTGAAGTGGACGTGCTCGGTGGCGATGCCGAAGGACCGGAAGTTCGCCAGCGTGTTTTCGCCGAAGATGTCGCGGCCGAGCTTCGTGACCATGACCACATCGCCGCCGAGCTTGGCGGCCATGACAGCCTGGTTCGCCCCCTTGCCCCCGAAGCCCATGTGAAAGCGCGTGCCGTGCAGCGTCTCCCCCATGCGCGGCAGCCGAGGCACATAGCTGATCAAGTCGATGTTGGCCGCGCCGACGACACAAACTTTGGAGGGATGCCTGGGAGTGTCCAAGTGGCCTCCAGTCATTTATCTCAGGTCACAACAGTAAGGATACTTGGGAAGTTACTCGATTAGCTACACGAGTAAGTTGACTGTAGCACCGCTCCGGTGTAAAGTCAAATCACTGGATTCGCTACCAGCAATTCCAAACGGTCCCAAGCACGAACGGAGGTAAGCGACGCCAGTCAACCCGAGAGACCGGGGCGTGCTGAGAGACCTTGGCAGGCAAGTTGCAGGAATAGCAGCCTTGCCTGCGCAGCAGGAGACCATCGTCTTGTGGAAGGCGCTGAATAGCCTGAAGCCCATCCGCCCGATGGTGATGATTGACGAGCTCCCCTGGCACGAGATGGAGGCGGACGGGGAGTTGACGCCCCAGACCGAGGATGACTTCTGCCGGCGGATCGAGACGACGCTCCGCCGAACGTTGTATTCCTGGAGACACATGCGGGCGGATATGGTGGTCGAGCCTGTTGCGGACTTGCCCAAGGTCGTCCGAGGCGGCGGCTTCGGGATCCAAACGCTAGAGCGAACGGCGGTGACCGCTCAGAGGATAAGCACAAGCAAAAAGGAGCTCAAGAATGAAAACCGAGGGCAGGTTCTACAATGGGGCGTACGAGGGCGAGCGTTTGAGCCACGTGGCGTTCCCGCTGGGCGGCATCGGCGCGGGGATGATCTGCCTGGAAGGGACGGGCACGCTGTCGCACGTGTCGCTCCGCGGGCATCCTGACGTCTTCAACGAGCCGCAGGTCTTCTCCGCCCTCTGCGTGAAGGGCGAGCCGAACCTCGCGCGGGTATTGGAAGGGCCAGTTCCCGGTTGGAAGGTGTTCTTCCCATGGGATCGGGAGTCTTCAGGCTCCGGCAATGGCGGGGGAGGCAAGACCTACGGCCTGCCCCGCTTCGCGGCGGCCCAATTTCAGGCGCACTTCCCGTTCGGGATCGTCAGGCTGGAGGACTCCCTCGTTCCGCTGGAAGTGCAGATTACCGGTTGGAGCCCGTTCGTCCCCGGCGACGCCGATAGCTCCAGCCTGCCCGTGGCGGCGCTGGAGTACCGTTTCACCAATCCGACCGCGAGCGCCATCGAGGCGGTCTACTCCTTCCACGCGCGCAACTTCATGGCGATCCGCAAGCGCCCGGAGACACCCGAGCCGGGGAAAAACGCCGTCCTGGTGACAGAAGACGGCTTCATCCTCTGGCAATCCGGCGTGGATGAGAGGCCGTGGGAGCAGGGGGCCTTCAGCGCCAGCGCCAGTGGTCCGGACGTGGGCGTCGACATCGCCTGGTTTCGCGGCGCCTGGTTCGACCCGTTGAGCGTCCTCTGGAAGACGATCGGTGCGGGCGTCGTACCGGCCAACGCCGTTCGCCGGCACGACTCGGGGGAAGAGCCCAGCCCCGGCGGCAGCCTGTACGTTCCCTTCCGCCTGGCCCCTGGTGAGAAAACAACGATTCGCCTGCGGCTGGCCTGGCATGTGCCGGAAACGAACCTCCGCTCAGGCAAGGATGCTCCGAGCAGCGACACGGCTTGCTGCGGTGCTGGCGCCGATTGCGCCGAGCCGCCACGGGCGCTCTCGCAGCATCATAAGCCCTGGTACGTGAGCCGTTTCCCCGACATCGAGGCGGTCACGGCTCATTGGCGCGCGCGCTACGACAGGCTGCGCACGGAAAGCGCCGCATTCGCCGACTGCTTCTATGACACCACCCTGCCGGCGGAAGTTGTCGAGGCGGTCGCGGCGAATCTGACCATCCTCAAATCGCCCACGGTGCTGCGGCAGACCGATGGGCGACTGTGGTGCTACGAAGGGTGCCTCGACGCCAGCGGCTGCTGCGCAGGGACGACCACCCACGTGTGGAACTACGCCCAGGCGCTGCCGCACCTCTTTCCCGAGCTGGAGCGCGGGCTGCGCCGCACGGAGTACGGCGAGAACCAGGACGAGCGCGGGCACCAGAGCGTCTGGGCGGGCTTGCCTATCCGGCTTGTCCTGCATGATTTCCACGCGGCAGCCGATGGCCAACTCGGCGGCATCATGAAGGTCCACCGCGAGTGGCGCATCAGCGGGGACACGGCCTGGTTGCGCGGCATCTGGCCGCAAGTTAAGCAGAGCCTGGCCTATTGCAGCGAGACCTGGGACCCGGATCACCGTGGCGCGCTGATCGAGCCGCACTTCAACACGTACGACATCGAGTTTTGGGGGGCGGATGGGATGTGCACCTCGTTCTACCTCGGTGCGCTGGCGGCCGCTGCCGCGATGGCTGAGGCGGTGGGCGACGATGCCAGCCCGTACCGGGAACTGCTGGCCAAGGGCCGCGCCCTGATGGAAGCGGAGCTCTGGAACGGCGAGTATTTCTTGCAGAAGATCGCCTGGCGCAACCTACGGGCAGCCGATCCCACGGCAGTTCAGTCGTTCAATACCAGATACTCCCCGGAAGCGAAGGAGCTGCTGGAGCGGGAAGGGCCCAAATACCAGTACGGCACCGGCTGCCTCTCCGACGGCGTGCTCGGCGCGTGGATTGCGGCATGCTGCGGCATCGATGAGTTCCTCGATCGCCGGAAGGTCGAGAGCCACCTGCAGGCAGTGCACCGCCACAACTTCAGGCAGGATCTCTCGCAGCACGCCAACCCGCAGCGGCCGACCTACGCCCTGGGGCACGAAGCGGGCCTGCTCCTGTGCTCCTGGCCCAGGGGCGGGGCACTGACGCTGCCCTTTGTCTACAGCAACGAAGTGTGGACGGGCATCGAGTATCAGGTCGCTTCTCACCTGATGCTGCTGGGTCACGTGGCGGAAGGGCTGGAGATCGTGCGCGCCGCGCGTGACCGCTACGATGGCCGCATCCGCAACCCGTTCAACGAGTACGAGTGCGGTCACTGGTACGCGCGGGCGATGGCTTCGTACGGGCTGCTGCAAGGCATGACGGGGGTCCGCTACGATGCCATCGACCGCACGCTGACCATCAGGCCGAGCATCTCGGGCGATTTCCGATCGTTTCTGTCGACGGCCACCGGCTACGGCAGCGTGGGGATTCGCGATGGCCGGCCGTTCGTCGAGGTTGTGCGCGGGGCGATCCCCTGCGAGAAGATCGTCTACCAGCCCTGTGCGTGATCCCGAAGGAGGTTTCTTCCTATGAGCTTCGAGATGTTGAAGACCAGGCACGACTCCCCAGCGCTGCTGACCTGGCCCGCGCCGCTGGACGTCCGCATGCGGGAAGGGGTGCACCGGTTCATCGAACGGAAAACCGCAGAGTCTCTCGCGACACGCCAGCAGCACTGGCAGCGCGACTTCAGCTCTGTAGAGGCTTACGAAGAATCCATTCGGGCCAACCGCGCACGGTTCAGAACGATTATCGGCGCAGTGGATGCTCGTTTGCCCGCCGCCATGGAGCGTTTCGGCGACGAGGCCCACCCGGCGCTCGTGGCGGAAACCGGATCGTATCGGGTCTTTCAAGTGCGCTGGCCGGTCTTGAAGAATGTCTACGACCTGCCGGTCGTCTGCGGCGAGGGATTGCTGCTCGAACCCAAGTCAACGCCCCTGGCGTGCGTGGTGGCCCTACCGGATGCCGATCAGGCGCCGGAGCAGCTTGTCGGTTTGGCCGAGGGCATCCCCGCCGAGAGTCAATTCGCCCGGCGGCTGGCGGAGAACGGTTTCGAGGTGGTTGTGCCCGCTCTGGCGAATCGTGCGCTTTTTCAGTCGGGCCAATCCCAGCGCGAATGGATCTATCGCCAGGCGTTCCACATGGGGCGCCACGTGATCGGTTACGAGGTCCAGAAGATCCTCGCCGCGGTCGACTGGTTCGAACGGCGACACGGAAACGGGATGAAGATCGGCGTCGCGGGATACGCTGAAGGCGGGCTGGAGGCACTCTACGCCGCAGCCGTGGATCCTCGCATCGACGCCGCGCTGGTCAGCGGCTACTTCGAGTCCCGGCAGACGATCGGCAGCGAACCCCTCTACCGCACCGTGTGGGGCTTGCTCCGGGAGTTTGGCGACGCAGAAATCGCCAGCCTGATCGCTCCACGCGGCCTGGTCGTTGAGTATAGCCCGGTGCCCGAGGTGGAGGACCAAAAGGGCCACTTGCAGACACCGCCGTTTGTCGTCGTACAGGAAGAATTCGACCGAATCAATGCGTTGGTCGCGGCCGGTTTTCAGTCCCGGGAGCTCATCTGCGGCCCGGATCATGGCCCGGTCGCGTATGGATCCCCGAGGGTGCTGGCAACCTTTGCCCGGATGCTGGGAACGGCCTCAGCCATGCCGATCTCGCAAGAAATCCCCCTGGACCGCCGCGGCAAGTCGGTGGCCGACGAACGGCAATACCGGCAGATCCGCGGCATGGAGGAGCATGCCCAGGGACTGATTGCCGTGTCGCTCGAGGAACGCAATCGCTTCTTCATGGTCAAAGTCGAACCTCGGCTGGCCATGAGCCAATGGGGCCACCTGAAACCCGGCGAGGCGCGCAATCAACTGGCCCAAGGCTTCATCGAAAAGTCAAAGGCGTATCGGCGCTATCTCTGGCAGGAGATCCTGGGCGAGATCGACGACCCCTGCCTGCCTCTGAACCCCCGAGCACGCCTGTTCCGGGAAGAGCCCACGTGGACCGCCTACGACGTGGTGCTGGATGTTTGGCCAGATGTTTTCGCCTGGGGTCTGTTCCTCTTGCCAAGAGATATCGCACCCGATGAACAACGGCCCGCGGTGGTCGTTCAGCCTGGCCTGGAGCGCACGCCACCGGACGCCCTCGAACGCGAGCGGAGCGGCACCTGGGGTGTGGCGGCTCAACTGGCCGACCGCGGTTTCGTGGTTTTCGTGCCGCAGAATCTGTACCGCGGCGGAGACGACTTCCGCAACCTGGACAAGGAGGCCCGCGCCGTCAAGGCTTCCATGTGGTCTATCATGCTTGCGCAACACGGCCGCATCCTGGAGTGGCTGGGCGCCTTGCCCTATGTCGATGCCGCGCGCATCGGGTTCTATGGCTGCAGCTATGGGGGGACCACGGCGGTCTATGTTCCGCCGATCTTGGAGCGCTATTGTCTTTCCATCTGTTCGGCGAACTTCAACGAATGGACGAGCATGATCGCCTCGACGACCTGGGACCCCGGCTACATGCGAACCCAGCAATGGGAGTTTGAGTTCTTCAACATGGGAAACACGTTCAGTCACGCGGAAATGGCGTACCTGATGGCGCCCCGGCCATTCATGGTGGAGCGCGGCATGTTCGACGGCGTGGCCTATGACTGGCGCGTAGCCATGGAATACGCCAAGGTGCGCTGGCTCTACGCACAGCTCGGGATCGAAGACCGCACGGAAATCGAGGTTCGAAACGACGCGCCGCATGGTTTCCTATGCGCGGGCTCTTTCAAGTTCCTGCACAAACACCTGAATTGGCCGGAGCCAGGGACCTCAAGATAGCAGACCTCGGTTAGCTTTCAGGCGGCCGGGGCTGAAGCGAGGTCTTCCCCTGCCACTCTCGAAGCGCCCGGACGCGGGCGGCCTTGGAGGTCTGAATGTAGTCATACCAGCAGACCAGGCCGAATTCCTGCTTGACCTCTTCGATGGAGAGGTCCGGGTCCAGGGTCTCGATGACGGCGATGCTCTCGTGCGGCCGGTTGCGGATGTGGACCTTTGCGCCGTATCGGTCGCGAATCGCGTTGAGCTTCCCGTCCGCCTGGCAGTGGAAGATGTCACGATCGAAGTTGAGGTCCTCGAAGATCAGGTTGTTCTGTCCGATCGTCTGCGGCCACATCGTGTAGGACTCGGCAATCGTGGTGCCGTCCATGTCGACGAAGGTGCAGCCGTCGGGCGTGGCGGTCACCATGTAGAATCCGTAGCGGATGGCCTGGGCGCGCAGCCACAGGCCGCCCATCCACATGGAAGACCACAGGACCAGCCTGGCCCCCGAGGCCCGGGCCGCCGCGAAAACATCGTCGAAGTGGAGGTCGAAGCAGATGGCGAAGCTCACCGGCACGCCCGCAATGAGCTGCGCCTGATTGTCCTCGCCGGGGCAGGCTCTCGCCATCTCACCCAGCTCCCCGTTCGAGCTGGCCACCGGGAACATCTTACGGTAGGGTCGCAGGAGTTCGCCGGCCGCTGTGACCGGCAGGAGGCTGTTGTAGACGCGCCCCCCCTGGCGCTCGAGGAGGGGCAGGATCACGTTCACGCCAGCCTGCCGGGCGGCCGCGCGTACCCGCCCCACATAGGGGTCGTCCGCCTGAATCGCCAGCTCGTCGTAGCTCTGGCCGGGCGCCGGCGGCAGGACGTCTTGGGCCGGCGCGAATCGGCGTCGCTCCGCGGCACTCTCTTGATCGTGGGTCGTGAACCCGTACACTTCTTGAAACAGCAGGATATCGATCCCCAGCCCGCCGGCTTCCGAGATGTAGCCCAGGATGGCTTCCCGCTCGCGCGCCAGCCCCTGGGCGACCCGAGCGGTTCCATACTGAAGTGCCACGGTACCGATGCGTCTGAATTTGGCCATGCTTGCAGACCTCCCGATGTGGTGATTCCGCCGTCGTCCAGCCGACTGCCGGCGGGAGCAACACGCCCAATTGCGATAAGAGTATCCTAGCAGCAGAACCGAGGGTTGTCCAGAAGTTCTCCGACTCGAACTGCTCAAATGCCAGGGATCTCCAAATACGACCTGAGTGCTCTGCGCCACCGCGGGGCGAAACCGGCGGTCTTGCAACTTGCTCGTTACCCCAGCAGGCCGCTCGCAGCGCGAGACCACTCACGGTCTGCCGAAACGGCATGACCGTGGGTACTACCGGGAGTCGGTGCTGAGTCTGGATACCCGGCTTGTGGAATCACTGCCCGCCAGTTCCCCCGCCATCTGGTGCAGGGGATAAGTTCGAATCCCCTTGGGGGCATATCATGTACCCAGCTTGAGTTGGATCCCGCCTCTACGGCGGGATTTTCTTTTGTCAGGCCGCCGAAGAGCGGTTTGGCCCAGGCACGCGGCTCCAGCCGGA
>Ga0172375_10000093_pt1 | contig 127175 bp, 110 predicted proteins | sample LakKiv1m_FD_114537 | JGI IMG/M metagenome (GOLD analysis project Ga0172375, IMG submission 114537) | Freshwater microbial communities from Kabuno Bay, South-Kivu, Congo - kab_092012_11.1m | ecosystem: Environmental > Aquatic > Freshwater > Lake | place: Democratic Republic of the Congo...
CCGTGTACTTTTTGAACGCCATAGAAGTCTCCTTTTCCTGGGTTTTACACCCCGGAAACTCTAAAGGCAAGTGGCTTTAATTTTAGGGGGGAGGTCATAACTTCCATAACAGCACATCTCTTTTGAAACAAGCAGCCCTAACCAGCATAAGCTGAATCCCAGCATTCTTTTTTTGATTGTCTATCTTGATAAGGCCTCGCGAGAATATAGCCATCGCAAAAAAGCTGTTTCAGAATACCATTCCGCGCCAAAATTCCGAATTGCATACCTAGCGTTATGATCTTCTGCCACAGGGAGTCCTTTCATAAGAAAAATTTTCCTTCCTGCAGCGTGCGCTTCCAATATGGATGATATGCCCGGTTTGGTAACCACGACCCCGCATCTCTTCATAAGATTGGCAAGCGAAGGTAAAGCGGAATAAATAAAAACATTTTCTTTTTCAGAAAAACGCGTGCGCAGCATCTTAAGTACATTTTCATTATCACCGGCAACAACATGGATTATGAGTTTGTTCCTCCAATCAGCTAATTGTTTAAGCCCAAAAATGACGTTGAACACATTAGCGTGCCCCCAATATCCTCCGGCAACAAGCACTTCGTTTATTTTTCCTGCATATTTGGCAAGTTCCGTGAATTCTTTCTTGCAAGGTAATTCAATCTGTCTAAAGCTTACGTGTGGAGCAATTTTGAAGCCGACTTCCAACCGGGACACGGGAGAAAAAAATGCATCTATTTGCTTCCAAAAGACATATTTCCATCCATAATTCTTCCCGTACTCGCCCAAAAGCCCCCAAATCTTAAAATTGCCGCCATTTTTCCTTTTAAAATTACTAACCCAAAAAGCCGAACGGTGACTGACGCAAAAAATAACCCTGGGGTGAACTTCTGCGATTAATTCTGACAGTTTTCCCAATCCCGAATTTTCAAAAAGAATTTCCCTTATATATTTCCGCATATAAACAAAGGGAGTTTTATAGATTAGATATAAAAGCCAAGGGATACGGGTAACAATAAAACGATATCGCGTTACGTCTTCGCGCAGGATCGCATCGGAAACGCAATCTTCAATAACAGAGTGAACAAAGTCATTGTCACTTAGACCGGAATCCTTTAGATGTTCACAAATCGCCTCTCCGATGCTGTACATCCCCTTCCCAACTCGAGTGCTGATAATAAGCACGGGGGATTCGAGTCCCGAAAACATTTTTTCCATCTTACAAAACTTTTCGTCGGGGATCATATAAGTACAAGACGGGACATTTACCACAGACCGGAAGAAGTTTTTTTCTGCAAAATTCACGAAATCGCCTATAGTCTTCCGAATTCCAGGAACCATAGACACTGAAGGCATTCATATCGCCAAAAGTAATGTCAGGATATAAAAAGCAGGGGACTATTTTACCGTCCGGATTAATATCCAAACGAAGCCATTGCTTATAACAAAAACTATTTCTGGAGGGGCCTTGCGGACAATCAATAAAATCCTTAACCTCCTCCAGATTCCGCAAGTAACATGAAATTTGAATGGGCCATTTCTTCGATCTAATTTTTTCCATTTGTTGAGCAAACATCTCACGATTCAAAGGATACTCTCTCGCAAACGCTAAATGCGTTTTCGGTTTCACTTTAAATTCATTTTGCATAACTTCTTCGTAAGCCCGCGCTTGTTCCGGAGAAATAAACCAGCGCGGGTTAAATATAATCCAATCAACGCGCAACTTAACCATTTCCTCACAAAAATCATACATATTGTGGACATTTTCCGGATAAACGGTAAATTCGATTCCCACATAGGGAGGATTAGCCAAACGCTTGATATTTGCAATATTTCCCGCAACTTTTTTGTAAACACCCTCTCCGCGCAATTTATCATTTGCATCTTCCAGCCCATCCAAAGATACCAATAACGTCAAATATGGATTCCTGTCGAATTCTTTCGCAAAACGGTCCATCCAGTATCCATTCGTACAAACCGTCGCAAAACATTTTTCTTTTTCAAGTCGGCTAGCCAAATCTGAAAATCGGTGATAAAGAAGCGGTTCCCCTCCAATCAGAATGAAAGAAGGGCGGATTTTCCCTGTTTCCCTGAAAATTTTCTCAACAATCCTGAAATCAAGTTCCTTCCGCATATCGCCCGGCAGCTCTTTTTTGCACCAACCATTCTCTCCCCACTGATAGCAATTAGGACAGCGAAGATTACATTGGTAGGTCAAGACCAGTTTATAAACAAGCGGCAAGGGGACAGCTCCATCCGAATCCGGATGATTCATGACCCAACGATACCTGTTCCAGAAGCTCATTTTTCTCCTGACAAGATGCCCCAAATAAGCGGGATGGCGCAACACAAGTTGGGCTAGCCCCAAAGCAGTCGGTAGCGACACATCAATTCCCTTTCCGAATTTCACCAGTAATGGTTTCTTTTACCATGATGGCGCACCGATAACAAATCGAACCGCCACACGAAACAAATAAATAATCCCCGCAAACGAAAAATATTCACGGATCAGGTTAAGGATCACTTTAGGCCTTCCGTAAAACCGCAATGAAAATTTATGTTGAAATCCCATCAATCCTTTTGGCGACAAATTGGTAAATCGGTTCAGATACTGATTAGACGAACAAAAAAGCTCATCCAGCCTCTCCATCCTTCCAGAATTCTGCAATGTTTTAAATATCTCCGCACCGGGATCCGGGTAAAACACGCAAGACAAAACATAATCCAATGGTAATTTCAAAGCTAATGACATCGTTTGCCGCCGATCCTCATCCGTCTCTCCAGGATAACCAAAAACAAAAAAACCTCCGGTCTTAAGTCCTTCAGCATGCATTATTTCCGTAACTTCAAAAACTCTCTTAACAGTCACCCCTTTTTTCATCGCATTTAAAATATTCTGCGATCCGCTTTCAATACCAAGCCACACCTCATAACACCCGCTCCGCTTTAGTAACCCGCAAAGTTCAGAATTCACAGAATTAACGCAAATCCCCCCGGGTATTCTCCAAATCAAATCAAGTTTTTCTTTAATTAGGGCCCGACAAAACTCCGTAAAATACTTCCGGTCATACGCGCAATTGTCATCGCAAACACAAAACTCTCTAACCTTATAAGATTGCATCAGAAACCGCAATTCAGCAATAATCTTCCCGATATCGCGCTTCCGAAAACAAGTATTCGCGCGCCCACAAAATGTACAGTTATTCAGACAACCTCGCGTTAACAAAATAGGCGCGGCAGGATATCTCCGGCATTTTCGGGTTTGGTAGCGGGAAAATGAAGATGGGGCAATAAGATCCCAGGAGGGGGTGCCAAAAGAATCAAGATCTTCAAGGCACGCCTCTTTATTACAAAGAATTTTTCCGTTTTCCTTCCAAATCAGTCCTTCAATACGCAAGAATTCTTCGGGCGCCCCCCCGCCCGCCAAACAACGCATTAAGTTCAAAAAAGGGGTCTCCCCATCACCGGCAATCGCGTAATCAGCATCCAAGTGTTCTAAAATCAAACGCGGCATAGCGGTCGCGTGGGGACCTCCCGCGACAATCACAGCTTCGGGGACAGCTCCCCTGATGAGGGTTATCGTTCTGCGCGCGTTTGTAATACTGCTTGAAAATACTTTAAGCCCAATGACATCGAATTCATTTTTTTTCAGAAAATTCTTGAATTCATTTTCCGGCGTTTGAAGATTCTTAGCCATAATAGTAATTTTTACTTTTTCGCCCAAACGGCTTCTCAAAGCCGCGGCAAGATAGCCCAATCCTAAGTCAGGAACATAAAAAAAATCGCCGCTCTCTTTTCCCCTCAGAGGAAGCATTAGCAACACGTTTATTCTGTCACTTAAAAGAAGCCTCATTGATTTGCCCCTGATTTTCCAGTCCGGAATCTGCCGCATGCATTTGCACACCCGCGCCAGACTTGAGGACGTCATCAATCCGCAGGCGGAAAACACCCCGCAATCCCGGTCTGGTATTATTCAAAGAAAAATCTTCGGAACCTCAATGCGCGGATACGCCTCAATCTCCGTAGTTTCTCCTTCTCAGGCACCTTGTTTTGGAAAGAAGCGGAAGGGGTATCCGGTTTCTCCTCATAAAGATTAAACTCGATTCTTCTAAAAGGTAGCGCCTTTACCATTTCCATCGTTTCGTTAAAATCTTTATCGGTTTCACCCGGGAACCCAACAATAATTTGTGTCTTCAATTGAATTCCGGGATCTTTTTCCAAAATAGCACCCACGATTCTCAGATAATCTGATTTTGTATAACCCCTATTCATGTGCGCTAAAATCGTATCACTCCCCGATTGAAGGGGCATTTCGATACTTTTAACTTTACCAATAACCAAAGTAGAGACAAAGGACTCCAATTGAGAAATAACACGACTTGGATTAAAATTCCTTAGCGTTAGCGTAAAATCCCCCGAAACCTTCGAAATCTCCTCTAGCAAACGCACAAATGTTTCATTTGTGTCTTTTTTGTCTACTCCATATGACGTAAAATCATCCGCGACAAGCATAAAATGATTAAATCCTTCCTCGAGAGCCGATTTCATTTCTGCTACAATTTCGGAAGCATCCCTGCTTTTGATAAATCCCACAGCCTTTCTGGTGTAGCAAAAACTGCAAAAATTAGCGCATCCTTGGCTAATTCTCAAAAAATAAGCTCTGGGAGAATATTCATAAGTAGCGTCCAATATCTTGCGAAGCGCGTCACAAAGTGGATTCGGGATTACGCCAATGCAAGACTCAGTTAATTTTAAAATCTCCCACATCCTCTTCCATTTCCATATTTGTCGATTAAAACAGCTAATATCAAAATTTGCACGATATGCGGATCCGTTATTTCTCACGCCCAGATCACACAGTTGCTCAACAAGAGCTATTTGCCCAGGCCCAACAACGATGCAGTCATATTTTTTTTCAATAACACTCTTAAAAACCGCGGCAAAACATCCGGCAACAATAACTCGAGAATGTTTTCTTTTTCTCTTTAGGGCTTTTTCAATGCAAGCAACAGAATCACGATCGGAAGAAAGCAGTGTCGTGCATGTTGACACAATAATTATTGACGCATCCCGCATTTTCTTTGTCAAGATATAACCGTTGCGCACAAATACCCGGAGGATATCATCACATTCAAGTGACGAAACAAAACATTTAGGATTGGACTGAGCAATAAATATCTTTTTCCCATTAAAGCTCTTCACAAATACCCCTTTCCTAAGATTGAAATTCTGCGCATAAATTTGGATTCATTCAACCTATCCGCGTGCAGCCATAGGAAGCTAGCAAGTCCCCACGAAAGGCAACTTTACCGATAGCTAAAATTACTTAGCATTAAAAATTGCTTCAGAAATAATGCCTTTAAATTTGCCGTTGCCAATAAAATCTTCGGGTTTTGAGAAAACAATCGAAAGCCTCATTGCTTTGCCGACAAAAGATCTGATTTGAGCTTCAATGGCACGCCTCAAACTCTCTTCGTTGCCATGCCTGCGAGCAACAATTTTCACAATTAATTCCCCATCTTCTTTTTGTACAATCTGCCCACATAAAATCCCTGGCGTACGGTCAAATACAACATAAAGAGCGGTAATCATTCTACCGTCAGGAGTTACGATAATATCGCTATCCCGGCCAAGGATTGAAACAACCGTAGGAAAGTTTCGTCCGCAGGGACATTTAGTAGGATTCTTCTTAACTTTTACCCAATCACCGGTTCGATATCGTATCAGCGGCATTGCAAAATTATAAAGCCCCGTTCCGATCACTTCCCCCACATATTCATCCTCTAAAAGCCCGCCGGCGACTTCGGCATTGTGTACCGGCTCGATTTCCAAAAGTCCGTAATCCATATTGATATGATAATTCCCCTTTGGGCACTCCGAAATAGTCACTGTCCGTTCCATATGACCATAGAAATCATAGACCTTGCAGGAAAAAGTCGCTTCAATCAAATCCCGCTGATATTTCAGCAAGTTCTCCCCCTGAGAAAAAACTGCCTTAAAAGCCACACCCTGCTCTTTCTTCTCTTTTAAAAGCAAGGCCAAAGCATAAAGGTTGGACGGCAGGCCTTTCAAGAATTTTGGTTTAAACTTTCTGAAAAGCTTCACATAGCCATCTACATTTTCCTGCGACAAAAGCAAACTATTCACCATCACTCGCCTAATCAACGGCTGAAAATCATAAAATCTATCACTATTTTCTTCATGCGGAGTGAAATGCTGCGCCGACATTTCCGCAAAGGTATCGCCCAAACGGTATCCCGCCCATCCCCAAAACCGCCAGTAATAGGCAAATTCAAGCGCATTGGAAAATTTATCCATGCACAATCTGACCTGTCCGCCCGTCGTACCGCTCGTTGAAACCCATTTTGGATTATATTTTTTATAATCCTCCGCCAAAAGAAAGTTACATGCTCTTTGAATTTCCTTTTTAGTAAGGCAGGGAATTCTCTTCAGATCTTGCAGAGTTCTTATATCTTTGGGGGTTAAGCCGCGCTGACGAAACAAATCTCGATAATGCGGGACATGATCGTAAGCTTGTCCAAGGATCTTCTGAATCCTGATAAACTGATAATTTTCCAGTTCCTCAATACTCATCCATTGGTTTTTATCGAAAATACGCTTTAAGCGCAAGATGGCTAAAGGATAAGCAAAATCCCCAATTTTGAAATCAAGCCCCATTCACGATCCTCCTTGGCACCGACAAACTACAAACCTCCTTGCACCAAAAAAATCACCAGTTGTGCATCCAATATGTAACCGCAAAAGATTCAGGAAAGAACCGATGAGGATCATTTTCCAGAAAAAAACCGGCATGAGCCTGCCTCCGCAATTTCCATCCCTCATCGGTAGCCCAATTAATTGGATAGAAGGCTTCCTTTTCACAAATAAAAATTCTGTCGCTCCCCTGATAAGTCTTCACTGCCTCAGCCAAAACCGCGGGGCCCGTAGCGTACTCAACCTCCTTGACATCCTTTTTTCGCGGAAGCAAATCGATGACCTTTTCCATAAAATCACTTCCCTTCCGCGCAAGCATGAGAGCATTCGGAATATTTTCGGGATGATCTCCCGTCTTCTCAAATAAAGACCCCAAAATCACATCGCCCCGGTCCAGTAGCGGAGCAAACGGTTTTAGGCATTCAAAATCCAGGTCCACATACATCCCCCCGTAATGAAACAAAATAAAATACCGGGCGGCATCGGCCCGTTGAATGTCATGCGGATAATTGTTGTAAATATCAAGAAACCACTGGTAATAATTTTTAATCAGATTCCTGTTATCCTCGTCTGTCCAAAACCGGTAATTCCAATCGGGGTTTTCTTTCCGCCAGGATTCCCGCCAATGTTTTTTGTAAATCTCACAGGGGACCCGTTTGTTTTTCCATGTCTGATGGATAATCTTGGGAATCTTACCGCTATCCGGCGGCATCACACGTTTCTTCCGCCGTCCACTTCCCCAAGCATTAAAAAACTCTTTGAAGCGCCGGTTAACGCAAAACATGGTCCCAAAATTCCCGCGCCGAATTTCGCGAAGCCTCCATGGCCTTCTCCAGAGAACCAAAACTCAAAGCCCCCACCCGGTCGCTTATATGCACCTGGACTCCGCAGGCATAAGCCTCGACCGCCTGACGGCAAAACGCATGGACCATCCGGGGATAAATGTAAATATGCCGGAATCGATTGTAAAAATCCGCCATTTCTTTCGGCGTTTTATGACATCCCTGATAGGCAACGACCCGACGGCCTTCTTTCATTGCGATTTTCTCGGAAACATCAATCCCTCGATTATAATCCGCCACCACCAAAGCGTCATCAGGCCGCTCGTCATACGGAACATACGACCGGAATATTGAAAAATCGATTCCCGGAGCGAAGACAAAACATTCAGAAACAGATTCGAATTTCTCCAATACGCCGGAATCGTAAATCATCTTCTGGAGAGGTGACATAAACCCGATCTTCCTCGCATTGACAAATAAATTCATGGCCAGCTTGCGTTCCTGTATTTGAGTTTCATTGATACAGGCGCACTTTTCGCGATCTCCCGAGATAGATTCAAAATTCGCATCTAATTCAACGCAAGTCGCAGTCGTATTGAAGCATAAAGTAAAAAAATCCCCCTCACACTTCACATAAGGGATTCTCTTTTGCATAACGCTATCAAAAACACATTTCCTTTTTTCAAAATCGCCGACCCGGTAATTCCCGAAAATCACCTTATCAACTCCGTCCAAGACACAAGGATTTTTCTGAGCTTCAACCGGCAAACAGAAAGAAGTCCTTACCTCCGCAGGATGATGATCGCAAACGTATTTCAAGGTAAGCTCCGCCCCTCCCAGAAAATCCAGCGAGTGATCACTGACAAATAAAATATTCAATTAATCCCCCCAACTTTCAAAAATACTTAATTCTTTACTCCGAAAAGTTCCCTTAAGACCTTCACGCCTCATGACCGGCAGCATACCGGATCTTCGCGGCAAATAGCCTGAAAAGGATTCAGGCCCTCATTCATTCCAACAGTAAATGCCATCCCCCGGCAACCGTGACACATATCTCCATACCGGCATTTTCCACATTTCCCATCCAAGTTTTTTTCGATATTCCGGACCAGTTGGAAAAAAGGTGTTTTCAAAACATCAGCAATTTTCATTTCCCGTACATTAAAAAACCTGACATCCACATCCGCACAGGGTCGGACATATCCCTGGCATGCAATATACACACTGTAAAACATCTGAAGGCATCCATGCGCAGGCAAGGGGAAATGCACCAGCCAGTCGTATCCATACTTTCTTCTGTCCAAGGCCAAAAGTTTTTTCTTTAAAGCAAAAAGCTTCTCTTTGTTGACCCAAAGCCGGTCTGTTTGCATATACGCACGGCTTCTGGGAATAAGTTCTTCAAGATTCGGATATAAATTATTTTCCCGGCAAAAACGCCAGACTTTTTCAACCTCACCATAATTCAATGCCGTCACCACAAACGAAGCCCCACATCGAAGCTTTCCGGTTTCAGACTTATTGAATCCAGCCTTAAAAAGATGCTCAATCCCCCGCATAATCCGTTTGTGCGTTCCCTTGCAACCCGACAGTCGGTCCTGAATCTTCTCATCCAATGCATCCAATTTAAATAAAACGGAAGCATTTTCCTCATACAGAAAGCGGCATAAATCCCCGGTCAGTCGAAGGCCATTGGTAATTACAACAGGAACCATTTTTCTAACGTTGATAAAACAGATCAGCTTCTTGAAAAGGGGATAAACCGTTGGTTCCCCTCCGCCGATAACGACAACTGAACGCCCTCCCAAATCCTTAACTTGAAGAATCGCATCCTTCATTTCAGAGAGCGTCAATTCGCCGGAAAGTATTCTACCTGTCTCTCCGTTGCAATAAATGCAACGCAAATTACAGGCAGCGCTAGTCTCAAGACGCATACTCAAAAGTTTGCCGCAATCCCGTGCTGATTTTGCTTCCCGGGGAGAAACCGTGTATCCGTTTAAAGCAGGTGGAGTCTTCAACATATCAAATGTTTCCCATCCTTATTCTCTAATCTTAAATTCGGAAAACTTTTTCGTCTGCCGGGCCCAAGTTTCTTTACTACATTGCCCGGCCGCAAACAATCGAGCCAATCGCATTCCCATCGCCATGCAATGGTCAATATTGCAGTGCAAAAACAGTGCGGAGCGGCCGACCATGTAAAGATTGCGGATGGAATTCAGCGCGTCGTAAACACGACAGAATTTCTGGTTCCATTCAAGCTCATAAACGGGATAGACAAATTTTTCTTTCACGGAGAAAACCTCCGCGACATTAAAAACTTCCTTCCTCAGAATCTTTATTTTCCTCAGCTCGGTCAGACAAAGTTCACTCAAAGCGCCGTCGGACACATTCCAGATCCGGTCGTCCTCCGAGCAAGGGATTTCAATCGTCAAAATCGAATGCCGGGTATTTTGATTCAGCGAAGGACTGTATTTGCTGATTTCCGAAACTCGTCCAATCAAAAGATCCGGTTCCGGAAAGTAAAAGGTTTCGTTGGGATGATGCACCGTATCATTCAGAAAAAGATAAAGGATCCGAAGACCCCGGTATTTCAAATCAAAAGAAGGAAGCGAATCCTTAACCCCGCTCTGCCCCGCTAACCGGTAAAGTTCCCCGAAAGGAATCGTTGAAACCAATGTGTCGGCCTGAAGTTTCTCCCTCACGCCCCTTTGATTCAGAAATTCGACCGATTCGACCCCGCCCGGGCCTGTTTTGATTTTCTGAATCTGGGCCGAGAGGAAAATCCGCCCTCCGTTTACGAGGAACTTTTCTTTCATGGCTTCCGAAAGAGCGCCGATTCCGTGCGCCGGATAAAAGTAATAATTCTCTTCCCCTCGCAAAATCCTTTTTTTGAATTCCTGCAGAACCGTTTGCCATGAAAATTTTCTCATCCGGTTAACGGCGGGTTCGTAGGAAATATGTTCCGGCGGGATTCCCCACAATTTCAACGCGTACGGCTTGTAGAAGCGCTCGTAAAGTTCTTTTCCAACCTGGTTTTTTACAAATGATTCAAAACTCGAATACGAACTCCCCGTAAAAAAGCGCAGAAGGCGGGCACCCAAAAAGTCCCCGATCATTTTCATCCCGTCTACCATCCCGGAACTGAATAAAATATCGAAGGCCGACGGTGGGTATCGCAAATATTTCCCGCGAATAAAAATCAGGCCGTCCCGCTTGCGTTTCAGAAGCAGACCCCCGCACAGTTCCTGAATCAAATCAAAAACGCCGGGTTCCGAACTCTCATGCAGACGGTGGGACCCTAAATCCAAAGAAACTTCATTCCCGTCGATTTTACGCTTGATCGTCGCCGCAAGGCCTCCCACATAAGCTTCCTTCTCGATTACGGCAACCCGGAAGCCGGGAATCTTGGACAATTCCCACGCAACCGTAAGGCCCGTAATGCCTCCGCCCAGCACAACAATGTTTTTTTCTTTTTTTTCTTCCATGTGTTTAATTCGGAGAAAAACTCCGTCTGCGGAATTTCAAGAAATCCGCGGCCCTTCCCGCTTTTTTTCCTCCACGCTCCGGACAAAATTTGCCGCGAGTTCGGGGCAAGCGCCGAAATGAAGGTGCTGATACGACGCAAGAATCGGATAGCGCCAAAATCCTTCCGGTTTTCCGGAAATCCGGTAGGGAGCCTCAAAGTCTCCGCGGGAAGAATTCCAGCGGGAATAATGAAATTCATGAGATCTCAAAATCTGCCCTTTCGAAAAAAGAAAAGTATCCGTGCAGGCCTCGATTTGCTTGTATCCAAACGACTGGAGTTGGTCCATCATCTCCACAATTCCCGGGAGAAGGCCAATCATGGGGTAGCATTCACCGCTCGCGTCCCGGAATTTTTCTGAAAGATAAATAAATCCTCCGCATTCGGCATAGATCAGGTGTCCCTCACGCACAAAACGGCCGATATGCTCCATCATCGCGAGATTTCGCGAAAGGCGGGAGGCAAAATTCTCCGGAAACGCTCCGCCGATGTAAAGCGCGTCGATCCCGCGCGGCAGATGATCCGTGTAAAGCGGTGAAAAAAACACGAGTTCGGCTCCAGCTTCAAGCAATAAATCGAAATTGTCCTCGTAATAGAAGGAAAAGGCTTCATCGTAAGCGATCCCGATTTTCACCGGATCCGATTTCCTCGGAGGCCTGACGCGCTCCGGAATCTTGAGCTCCCGCTCAAAAGAGGTCAGGAAAAGCAGTTTCTCAAGATCGATAAAGCGCGACGCATGGGCAAGTTTATCGAAGAAAGAAAGCTCCAGAGGATGTTCCAGAGCGGAGGCTAGTCCCAGATGCTTCTCGGGAATTTTAATATCCTGGTCGAAAGGAATATAGCCAAGCACTTCGACACCCAAATCGGAGGGTACGGAATTTTTCAACGATTCATAATGAGCTGATCCGCATACCCGGTTAAAAATCACTCCCTGAAGATTGAGTCCGGGATCAAACTGCCGGAACCCCATAATGTGAGCACCGGCACTCCGGCTCATCCCTTGAGCGTCCAGAATCAAAATAACCGGCAGTCCGAGAATCTTGGCGATATGAGCTGTACAGCCGTTTCCCGCATCATCGCTCCCGTCGTAAAGCCCCATCATTCCCTCAACGATACCGGCATCGGCTCTCGCGAGATTTCTTTCGAAAATTTCCCGAATCGTCTCCTCTTTTAAAAGATAGCTGTCCAGATTCCTCGATTTTCTCCCGCCGGAAAACAAATTGTGATACCCGGGATCCAGATAATCAGGGCCAACTTTAAAAGGCTGGACAATCATCGCTTTCGCGTGCAAAGCCCCCAGAAGCACAAGCGCCGCGGTCGTCTTCCCCGCTCCCGTCTGAGTCCCTGCAATCACAAAAGCATTTTTCATGCCGGATCCTTCCCCCCACGCAAACATTCAAAAGCTTTTCGATATTTTTCATTCTGAGGAAGCATTTTATACGCCCGAAGGATCTGAGATCCTTCGCTATGCCCAGAATGACACGAGCCAAAGGGCTCAGGATAACATGTGTCGAAAAGCTTAGGATGGCAAAGACTAAAAGATTTACGCGCGCTTATTTGGTTTCCAAATACAAAAGGTAAAAACCTAATTAACATTTCAAAAACCCCGCTCCCGAAGAAATTTCTCCGATAATCCCGCGCCTCGGTCTTGCCCGAAACGCTCCAGAAAATATTTCTCCATGTACTTGGCCATGAAATCGACTTCCAGATTCACGAAATCCCCTTCTTTCTTTTTCGAAAGATTGGTGTGCTTCAGAGTGTGCGGAATGATCGCAATCTCAAAAACAGTTCCTCGTACTTTCTGAACCGTCAGGCTGATCCCGTCTACCGCAATCGAGCCTTTTTCAATCACGTAGCGAACCGTATCGCGGGATGCTCTGATTTCAATAACCCGGGAATCTCCCATCGGAAGAATTTTTGAAATCTTGCCGACCGAATCCACATGTCCCGACACAAAATGTCCCCCGAAAGAATCTCCGGCACGGAGCGAAGATTCCAAATTTACCGCGTCGCCTTCTCGGAGAGCCCCCAAGCCGGTGCTTTTAAGCGTCTCAGGGACAGCCTCAAACAAGAGTAAAGACCGAGTTTTTTCAACAATCGTAAGACAGGTCCCGTTCACCGCAACGCTGTCTCCGATTTCAAAACGCTCTTTCCATCCGCTGATGTCGATTCGAAATTTCGTCAATTGCCCCCGGACGCTTTTTCGTGCAATCCTTCCGACGTGTTTGATAATTCCCGTAAACATGCCCGCCCCTCCGCGAAAATTTAAAAATTTCCCGACGATTGCTTCACATATCCCGTGACTAAGAAATCTTCTCCGATCCGCGAAACTTCCGCATCCCGAATTTTTAACGCCTTTTCCGGACGATCCATTCCCGCCCCCTCCACCGACGTTTTCGCATCTCGTCCTCCCAGGATTTTGGGAGCGATGAAAAAGTGAATTTTGTCGATTAATCCTCTCTCCAGAAAATTCGCTGCCGTTTCGCCTCCCCCTTCGACCAAAACCGAGATAATTCCCATCCCGCCGAGTTTTTCTAAAACGCCCGGAAGATCAAGCCTCCCTTTTCGCGACGGGACAGCAAGAAGCGCGATTCCCCGGCGATGATAGATCTCATATTTTTTTCCAAAACAGGAGGCCTCGCAAACAATCAAAGTTTTCCCGTCTTTAAATTTAAAAATTTTTCTATCGAGAGGAATTTCAAGGCGGGGATCGAGAATCACCCGTACAGGTTGACGCGTATCGTCTCCGGAAAGAAGTCCCGGATCATCCAGCAAAGCGGTCCTTTTCCCCACAAGAACCGCTTGATGCTCCGCGCGCAACAAACGAACCTTATTTCTTGATTCTTGAGAAGTGATCCAGCGGGAAAGTCCGCGACAAGTGGCGATTTTCCCATCCAAGGTCTGTGCCATTTTCAAAGTGACAAACGGCATGCCGGTCCGCATCCATTTGAAGAAAACTTCATTCTGCCTCTCGGCCTCTTTCCGCAACAGACCCACCTTGACCCGGATACCGTTTTTTCTAAGTTCGGCGATCCCGCGTCCCCGGTGAAGAGGATTTGGATCTTCCGTCGCGACAACAACCTCCCGGATTCCTTTTTTAATAATGAGACGGGTACACGGAGGAGTTTTCCCAAATGTCGAGCAGGGTTCCAACGTTACATAAAGGCAGGCCGCAGACGCTTTGTCTCCGGCTCGCTGAATAGCTTCCGCTTCAGCGTGTGGAGTTCCAAACCGGCGGTGATATCCTTCCGCAATCACTTTCGGCCCGCGGGTGAGCAAAGCCCCCACCATCGGATTGGGATACGTGAGCCCTCTGCCTTTTTCGGCAAGACAAACGGCCCTCTGCATGAATTTCTGGCAAGACTCAAAAGAACGCATCATCTCAGGCTCCGAAGGTCTCCGGACATTCCGGGACCAAGGTCATTCCGCCGTCTTCGGGGCACGAATTCTTTCTTCGGTATGATTGATTTTATCCAAAATCCCGTTGACGAATTTTCCCGACTCGATCTGCGAATACTTCTTGGCGACATTGACCGCTTCGTTAATCACCACTTTTGGAGGAATTTCCTCCGCGAGATAAAGAAGCTCATAAGTCGCCTGCCGGAGAATATTCCGGTCGATAAACGCCATCCGCTTCAGCTCCCAATTTTCGGCGTGCTTGGTGAGCATTCGATCAATCGTCTCGAGATTGCAAAGAGTTCCCGCAACCAGTTTCTCGGCGAATTCCTTCACTTCCTGATCATGGGGATTTTCTTCCCAGAAAATCTTCCCGATTTCTTCGGAAGGCTGCCCGGTAAGATCCACCTGATAAAGGATCTTCAACGCGAGTTCCCGGGCCAAAGTTCTTTTTCTCATAATCTCAACCGGTCTTCAAGGGTATTGGTTATTTTAAACCGTCCAGCGTTTTCAGAAGATCCGCCATTTCAATCGCGGCAAGCGCCGCTTGGGAACCTTTATTCCCCGACTTGGCGCCCGCGCGATTGATCGCCTGTTCAAGATTTTCGCAAGTCAGAATTCCGAAAATCACGGGGACCCCGGTCTCGACGGAAATATTTTCAAGGCCCCGCGAAACCGCTCCGGCCACCTGCTCGTAATGATCCGTCTCCCCGCGGATAATGCATCCCAAGGCAATCAGGGCATGATATTTCTTCAGCTTGGCCATTTTCAGGGAAACCACCGGAATTTCAAATGAGCCCGGGACCCAAGCCACCTCGACGTCATTCTCCAAGACGCCGTGGCGCTTCAATTGATCCAGCGCGCCCCCCAAAAGACGCTGCGTCACCAACTCGTTGAATCTCGAGACCACAATCCCGATCTTCTTCCCTTTTCCGCTCAAATTTCCTTCATACGTTTTCATCGTCATCCCCTTTGCTTTAAATTTAACTTTAAAAACTGCAGCCGGCCGTTCCTTTGTCATCCATCAGGTGTCCCATCTTTTCCTTCTTCGTTCTCAAATATTTTTCATTATCCCGATGAGGAGGAATCACAATGGGAATCCGTTCCACGACTTTCAGGCCGTATCCTTCCAGCCCGATGATCTTGCGGGGATTATTCGTCAGAAGCCGGATCTCATGAACCCCGAGGTCGCATAAGATCTGCGCACCGATTCCGTAATCGCGGAGATCCGGTTTGAACCCGAGATGTTCATTGGCCTGAACCGTATCCATCCCCTGATCCTGCAGCGCGTAGGCTTTCAATTTATTCGCAAGCCCGATCCCCCGTCCCTCTTGACGCATATGAAGAAAAACGCCGCTTCCCTTTTCTGAAATAAACTTCATCGCTTCATTCATTTGCTCCCGGCAATCGCAACGCAAAGAGCCCAAAACTTCGCTTGTAAAACATTCCGAATGCACGCGCACGTAAGTCGGTTTTTCCAGCGTCTCTCCTTTGACGAGCGCGATATGTTCCGTGTGCTCAACCAAAGAACGGTATAAAATAACCTTCCAGAGGCCGTATTGCGTAGGGATCTTGGCTTCGCTCTCCCGGACAATCAATTTGTCAAACTTCCGCCGGTATTCAATCAACGATCGTATTGTGGCGATTTTCAGTCGGTGTTTCGCCGCAAAAGACGAAAGCTCGGAAGTTCGCGCCATCGTTCCGTCATCATTGATAATTTCACAAATCACGCCGACGGGATGAAGTCCGGCAAGACGCGCAAGATCCACCGCCGCCTCTGTATGGCCGGCGCGAACTAAAACCCCTCCCCGTTTTGCGATCAGAGGGAAAATATGCCCGGGAGTTACCAGATCAGAAGGCCGTGAGGCAGGATCTGTCAGCAATTCAATCGTCCGCGCTCGGTCAAAAGCCGAAATTCCGGTAGTCACGCCAAAGCGGGCATCACAGGAAACCGTAAATGCCGTACGGAAAACATCTTCGTTTTGAACGACCATGCTCTGAAGCCCGAGCTGAGCCGCTTTTTCTTCCGTCAGGGGGACGCAAATCAGTCCTCGACCGAAGCGCATCATAAAATTGACCTTCTCGGGTGTCGCAAATTGAGCCGGGAAAATAAGATCGGCTTCATTCTCACGGCTTTCATCATCCGTGATAATGACCATCTTTCCCTTTTTAATATCTTCGATTACGCTTTCAATCGGAGAAAAGCGCATGATTCGTTCCCTTCCCATAGTCATAGATTTATTTTACTTTAAAACACTTGAATGATATCAATGCGCAGGAAAGTTGTCAACAAACCCACATAGAGAGCAAGATCCCACAGTGAACTTTCTGAAACGGCCCGATCAATCATCAAGCCGAATAACGGCGGGGAAAATTACTTTTAAATCTCTCCGCCTCTACAGGCGAGGGTGCCTGTAAAGGCGGAGGCGCATTTACACCCGACTCAGAATAAGGTGGTGTTTATGTGAAAGGAGAGTAACACGAATCTGCTTAGCCAATTAAGGCATCGCATGCCGTATTTCCACCCAAAGAACGTATTTTCAGTTCTATTCCGAGTCACATTGACACACCCCTCGCGTATTAAAGTTTAAAAACTTGCACACACTCAGCTCCCGATTGCAGTCTCATAGCATCTCCTCCGCAGGCTTCAACGCAAAAAACAGAATGCGTCTCTCCCCGCATAAGACAAGAAGCCGTTTCCGCGATCAGCTGATTGTCACAAGATCAATCAAAAGCCGGCTCGTCTGATAACTCTGAGCTTCAGCTCCCGTGTATTTGACCCCCAAATACACTTTCACGTTCCCGTTAGTGACTTCTCTATTCGGGGTCAGCGTAGCACCGGCTGCCGACGAGAGAGTCGCGATTTGACCCGAAAGTCCAAACACCACTGAAGCATATCCGGCATCATACGGTTTTGCGCCATCCCAGCCGTCACCTTCCCAGTCAGTTCCTTCGACCGGTGCCGCCTTGTAGGTAGCAGGACTCGTGACCGGACATCCCGTTTCAAAATACACAATCGACGAATCGGAAAGCTTCTTGCAACGATATGATTTAGCCGGATCGCTGGCTCCGTTACCGGTACCGGTAAATTGCCAAATCACCTTGTCGTAAGCGCTGTTGCTATTCAAGTCAGTGTACTCTCCCGCATTACAAACCTTGTTCTTGTTGGCATCGTTACACATTGAAGCACCCAACGCCGGATCATTATCCGAACGGGTTCCCTGCAACAGGTCAGTCACAAAATACTCTCCTGCAGCACCTGTAAACGTTTGACCTCCCGTAACCAACGTGGGACTCACCATCCACGCCAAAGGAACGGTGCTGCTCTTATCCGTCATGCCGGGCATTCCATTCCCCAATCCGATCCCCGTGTACTTTGGATTCGCAGCAGCATTCCGGTTATCCGTAGAAATCGTGATCGCCTGAAAGCCGATTGAATTGTCATTGAACGTTACATCAATGTACGAATCGCCTTTGGCATATCCCGATGTCGCGGATGGAAACGCAACCGCTGAAGACGCTGCGTTCGTCGCAACTAGCTTTATCGGAGCTGAAAACGTGGAAACCCCCGTCACAGTTCCTGTTGCCGTGATCACCGTTGCAGCGGCAAACAACTCCCCTTGCAACGGCAGCAGGGTCATCATCACCGCTAGCAACACCGCAAAAGACTTTTTACCTTTCATGTTACTCTCCTTTCACGATTTAATTTTCACTTGCTTGAACTTAAAAATCCTCGCCATAAATCCCTCTCTCTTACCGCGTCGCGGTAACCGTAAAAGTCTTCCGGTTATGCACCACAAAAGACTGGTCCGGATTGATCGTCACCAATTCCACTCTGAACATATTCGTCTTATAAGTCCCCGCCGGCATAAATTTCAGATTGGCTCCCAAGTAAATATAAATTTTCCCATCCACCGTATTCCTTCCGGAGTCTGGCGCGTTGGCCAGATTTCCCGCGAATGCGTCAATATCGTAGGCAAACGAAGCGTATCCCGCTGGGAACGGGCTTTCTTTCTTGTCGGCGACAAAAAACTGATTTGAAGTTTTGATCGGCTCCGTGTTCGGATCCGCACCGGGAACAAACGTGTATCCCCCCGATACTGGAGTGTCAAAAACAACCCAGTGAAGCGCGGCATTCGTTGCCGTATTGGTCGTCAAAACCAGCCCAGACCCCGAACCTCCACCGGTATACTTGGGATTCGCGCTGAGATTCGAGTTGTCTGTCGAAACGATAATCGCCTGATATCCCGCCCTTCCGCAGCTGAACTTGACTTCCAGATACTGGGAAAATGAAAGATTGTTTGCCCCGGCCGCATAAGTGCCTGTAAGGGAAGTCCCGTTCATGATGGAAACGCTCAGCGTGCTTCCGGTCGCATCACCCGAGGCCGTAATGGCAATGGCTCCGCTCCCGACCGAAGGAATGCCGCAGAAACTCAGCATCAACACCATCCAAACGGAAAGAATTTTTCTCTTCATGGTTTCACGGGCTCCTTTGCGAATTCAAGATCCGCCGTTTTTTCCATAAAAATATTTTTCCCGTAAACGCTCCCGTAATTCAGTTTCAGCGTCACCTGATAGTCCCCTTCCGGAATGACTTCATTCGGAAATTCATAATCAAACTCAAATGTTTTTCCCGCGTAAATTCCCGGCACTCGGTCGACATCCAGCGTTTTAATGACTTTCCTCTGGGTTTTGTCGTAAATTTCCACAAACCCCGGCGTGCGGATATGAAAATTGCTGTTGTTCTTGATCGCCACCGAAAGGCTGAGCACCGGCACTCCGGTTTCCTTTTTCGTTTGCTTGGCCGAAAACCGGGTCATTTCGGCGCTAAGCGTCTCCCGTCCTTTGGGCATCAGATAAAAAATCACGCCCACCCGCGCCTCAAGATATTCCGCCTCCTGATACCGGAAGAAAACCTGAGCGACCTTTTCATTCAAGAATATCTTCGGGGCAGTGACGGTGTATTTAATCTTCGCAGTCTGCTTGGGATCCAGCGTGATTTCTTTCGGCTCGATTTCAAGCCAGTCTTCCACCTTCATGTCATCCGGTCTCCCGAAAAGTCTCGCCATCCAGTCTTCCGTCTCAATCCGGACCGTCAACTTGACGTCTCCGTCGTTCGTCAGCGTGTAGTACTCGGTCTCGGACTTTCCCGCGTCCATCACCTTTTCAATCACCGTCGGCTTCACGCTAATTCCCGCAAACGCGGCATTGGAGCCCATTAAAAAAACAACCGCCACAATCACGATTCCCGGCCATAAATTCTTCACGTTCAACTTTTCCATTTCGCTGTCCTTTCTTTTTTACCGCCCCGAACAAAAACCTTCCTCACGAATAATGGCAAATCTCCACTTCAACGGCCGCCCGATAACTCTGAGCAGACGCGTTTTGAAAATCGGCTCCCAGATAGACATAAACCGGCGTCGAGCCCGTTCCCCGCCCATGAACCGGCATTAAATTATCGGCTCCGTCCACGATAACCCGTTTCCTCAGAATATCCGAACTCAGGAAGTCGGCTCGCCGCTTGTCCTGAATGGCCTCTTCAGCAGCAGGATCCCCTTTAAACGCGTATCCTCCTGTTTGAATCCCGTCAAACACCGTCCAAAACATCGGCACTGATTCGGTCGGTTCCGTCTGCCCGACCAGCCCGGACCCTTCCCCTTCTCCGGTATAATCCGTATTGTTGGTGAAAATCGAAACCGCAGTTGAGCTGGTTGATAATCCGTATTGAACTTCAATATACTGACCGGAGCTTACAAATGAAGTTCCCGCCGGATTGGTCCCAAAATCAAATTTCGACGCGATCTGATCATCCGCGACATTCTTCAAAACTGCCGAAAAGGAATCCCCGCCGCCGCCACCCGTCGATTCAAAAATCTTGTCGGTTGCGGCTTTAATTCTCTCATTCTTTTTAAACGTGTCCCAAATAAAGCGGGTTCGGTAATTTTCGAGCATGACCGCTTCCTGTCCCTTGTCAATGCCGAGACAGGTTTTCGAAAAATTCCCGTCGTTGTCAAATGACTCTTTAAGCCCGTACGGACAGAACAAATCCTGATAGAAATTGTTGTAATAAAATCGAAGCGCCTGGAACCCTAAATTATCCCCGGGATTTTCGTTGTTCATGGTCCGGAAAAACGGCATGGCCGACACGGGAATATGCACGGCGATGGTTCCGTCATGCGCGCCGAGATTAAAAGGCGGCGCCCCGTAACGCCCTTCATAAAGATTGTCCGGCCTCTCCACCGCCGAAAGGCCCCAGCTTTTCGAATGGAAAGAAAACGGGAAAAACGAACTGCGATCGATGCAGAACTGCCGGTTTGCCCTCAACGCCTGCACGGAATTCGCCCACCAATTCACACTGTCCACGGTTTCTTTTCCGGAAACACGCTGAGGCTGATCGTTCCCCAGCAATTCGAAATCAAACCAGTTGTGGGCGTAAAGATAGGTGAATGCGGAACCAAAAAATGAGTTCACCAGGCGAAATTCCTCGCCCGAAGGACTCTGGTAACTTCTTTGAGCTCTTGGAAAACTGTAGAAACTTCTGAGATAATTCAGATTTTCGGGATCCGTTCCGATAGCCAGCAGAGAAAGCAAGAGGATTTCATCCGTATAACTGTCGTAGACCCCCGACAACCCGGAACCCGGCGACCACGCACGACTGAACAGATAAGTGTTGGTATCGAGAAAAAAGCTCCAGTTGGTATTCATGTAAATCTGGTCCGCCTTCGTCTTGAGACTTCCTCCGAAATATTCACCGGCCGTCAACACACCGGCAACGAGAAGGGCGTGATCCACGGAAGACACTTCGGAATAGCTCTTCCGTGTCCCGTCGGCATTGATAAAATGATAGAGAAACCCCTGAGTCCCGTAGAGGGACGGATCCTGAGCCTGCAAGCCCTGAATCCTTATAATGTCATCGAGGATTGCCTCCGCTCTCTGCCGGGCCTGCTCGGGCGTCACGCGGCTCCAGTTCGCGTTATTGCTGTCGTAGCGGTTCGCGAGAATCGTCAATGCCGTAAGCCCAAAACCGGTCGCGGCGATGCTGGCGAAATCTTTCTGGTCCGTATCTTTGACATGCCCGGCTCCGACCACCTGGTCGTAGAAGTAATGCGTCGCCTGGGATTCCGCAAGATCGATCAGGTCTTCGTCCGAAACCGAGGGGCCGGACGTCAAAGTAACCGAAGGTTTTTCATTCGGGACATAAGCCCTCTCCGAAAGGAAGAATTCGTCGATGAACAAAGTTCCCAACCCGTCGCCCTGGACATCGTCTTCAACCAAAACCGTCACGGTATCAATTTCCGAAGTCCTCTGATAAAACGGGAATGAAAAATCCTGATACTGCGCGGTCGGCTTGAAGAAAATCACAAAACTCGAAAATTCCCCTCCCTTCCGCATTTCAATGACCAGCTTGTAGGGATACCCCGCATTGGCATCTCCTCGAACTCTCAGGTTAATCGTTTTGTACTGCCCGATGTTGATCGCGCGTCCGAAGTTTTCAAAATAGGCTCCGGAAAGCCCCTGATTTTTCAGGTCGTAATTGAATTTCAGCGCGTTTCCGGCACCCAGGGTCCCCAGTCCTTCGGGTTCCGTGACAATCTCCCGGCTTGACTGCGCGCTGCCCGGATTGCCGTCGACCAACCCCTGATTGGGAAAATGATTCAGAATATCCAGTCCCCGTTCCAGATCCACGGAGATATTGACGACGTTGGAAAAGTCGGAAGCCACGCCCCCGTTTTCGGGAAGATCGTTGTAGGCTCGGACGCGATAAAAATAAGTTCCGCTCGAAGTCACCACAATCGGCTCATAATCTCCGCTCGGAAAAAACGACCTCGTAATCGCTTGAAAATCGCTGGTCGCTGATTCCTGAACCTCATAAACTTTCGCGCCCGAAGCGGACTCATCGCTCCAGCGAAGCGTGTATTTTCCGCTGAAGCTCGCGATGCCCGGATCGATCAGGGACGGAATTTTCGGAGCTCCCTTCGCGACATCGCCCACCGTAATCTTCACACTTTGTTCCGTCACGAGAGTCCCGTCGCTCACCTGAAACTTAACGACAAAATCTCCTGCCTGGTCAAAATCAGGATTAAACGTAAAAGTTTTCGTCGCCGGATCAAAAGTGGCGTTCGCCGGAAGTCCCGTTGCGTTGAAACTGATCGAATCGTTATCCGGATCGCTGCCGCTCACGGCAAAGCTCAAAGTCTCCCCTTCGTTCATCGTTTTATCCGTGATGGGATCCAAAACCGGCGCGCGGTTGGTATTTCCTACTGTGATCCGGGAAGAAGCAGAGGAGGAAAGAAATCCGTCGGAAACGGTAAAGGTGAAATCATAAGTGGCCGCCTGCTCATAATCCGGCGCGAACGTAAAATGCACGATTCCCGCATTCACGGGATCGACGGCAAGAGAAGCGTTGCGCGGCTGGGGACTCGGAGCGGTAATGGAAAAAGAAATTGCGTCGCCGTCGGGATCGCTGCCCGTCACGTCAAACTGAAGCGTTTCGCCCTCATTGAGCGTGTGATTCTGGAGTGTTCCGATGGTCGGGCCTTGGTTAGACGTCACATTGTTTACCGTGATCTGGACGGTACGGGAAACTGAAAGATCGCCGTCCGACGCGCGAAAAGTCACGAAATATTGTCCCGCTTGACTGAAATCCGGATTAAATTCAAAAGTACCCGTCCCGTCCCCATTGTCCCGCAACGTCCCGTTGGCAGGCGCCCCTTCGACGGAAAGAGCGATCGCGTCGTAATTGATCCCGCGTGAATTATCCGGATCCTGGGCCGTGAGATTCAGCGTCAGTTTTTGGCCCTCGTTCACGGTCGTGTCTCCCGAAGCCGATAGCTCCGGAGCGGAATTTTCCCGAATCACGTTCAAGCGGTTCGCGGTAATTTTACTTTTCACGTCCTGAATCGCGCCGCTCGGCCAGCGAATGGTGAACGAATCCACCGCCGCGGAGGATCCCAACCCGAAATTCTGAGTCAGCGATTCTTTGCTTCCGCTCGCGCCTTCCCTGACCGTACGAATCAGGCGGCGGGAAGAGCTGACCAAATCCAGCTTCGCCCCGATTCCCGGCCGGTTAGTGCGCGTCCCGAGCGTCTGAACTTGAATGAAATTGTTGGTCTTGGGAGAGTCATTCCGAAATACGGCCGAAGGACTGCCGGCGACAAAAAGATCGATCATGCCGTCTGAATTGTAATCACCGCTGGCAACCTGCCTCGCGGTCAAAGGCAGTTCCATATTCGTTCCCTGCGTCATATCCGAAAATTTTCCGGCTCCGTCATTCGCCAGGAAAATATTCTGCTCTCCGTCCCGAACCACATAGAGATCCAAAAATCCGTCATTGTTGAAATCGACAAACGCGGCGCCTTTCGGATTGAGCCCGAGCGCCGGAATCCCTGTCTGCGTTGTCACATTGCTGAAGGTCCCGTTTCCGTTGTTCTGGTAGAGAAGACTCGACGTGTTTGACCCATTTGTGACGAAAAGATCGCTGAACCCATCGTTATTGAAATCGCCTGTCGTAGCGGACACCCCGAATCCGTTATTGGAAACCCCCGCTCCGGTGCTGGACTGAAACAGTCCGTTACCCTGATTCACAAAAAACACATTTGCCGTCTGGTAGTTCACGACGTACAGGTCGAGATCCCCGTCATTGTCGGCGTCAAAGAAAACCGCGGAACGGTTATGATCCGAAACGCCCGCTTGAACGCCGGCCGATGCCGTCACATTTTGGAATGTCCCGTCCCCGAGATTTTTATAAAGCGCGCTCGTAATGTCGGAATTAACGACGAAAAGATCCAGCCACCCGTCGTTGTTGTAGTCGGCCCAGATCGCTCCTTCGCTCACCCCGCCGGAACTCACGCCGGCCGATGCCGTCACATCCAGAAAACTTCCGTCCCCATTGTTCCGGAGAAGATAATCGGCTCCGCTGCGCGCGATAAAAACATCTAGTCGTCCGTCATTGTTATAATCCCCCAACGCGACGGTACCGCCCGCGGGATTGCTTCCCAGATTCAACAAAATAATTTCGCTGAAAGTCCCGTTCCCGTTGTTCGAAAAAATCGAATAGGTGCCGAGAGTTCTTGCAGCCACCAAATCCATTCTGCCATCACCGGTCACATCTCCGACCGCAATCGATTGAGTATCCAGTGATCCGCCGATTCCTACGCTCGAAGCCACATCAGCAAAGGTGTAGGAAGTCTGCGCGGGTTCCGATCCCCCGTCCTCCCCGCTTCCATCACCCGTTCCACCGCCTGTCCCGCCAGTTGTACCGCCCGTCCCAGTTGTCGTCCCGGTTCCAGTACCTGTTCCCGTTGTCGGATAAAATCCCGGCTGAGAAACTCCGTTCCCAACCATGGTGGGTCCTCCGCCGGTACCTCCGCCCGTTGTTCCCCCGCCACCAGTACCCCCTTCAGGAGCCCCTCCCAGTTGAGGGCTAAAAAACGGCTGTCCTTCCAATCCCATCGGAGCCGTCGGCCCCTGCCCAGATCCCAGAGTGCCCCCCTCTTCGGGCCCCTCGGATCCTTCCTCAAAATCCCCAAGCACATCAGAGGAAAGGGGAACATCATCGTTAGCGGAAAGGACATAAAAGAAAATTTTCTGTGTAGTAATGTGAATCCCATCGGTTACCCCGAAGGTGAGTTCGTACTCGCCGATGTGAATTTCTTCAGGAGTCCAGCTGAAATGTCCGTTTTCGAACGTCGCATCCGGCGGAAGGCCCTCAACAAAAAACTCAAGAGAATCGCCGTCCGGATCTTCCGCCGTCACGTCAAATTCCGCGAGAAGGCCGGTGCTAAAAATATAGTCGGGGATTTGATTCAAAACCGGCGGGTTGTTTTCCTGTCCTGCCTCCGCAAAAAGCGTAGAATTCCCTGCAATACTTTGCAGCGTCATGAACACCGCCAAGAAAATCGCAATCGCTTTTCGTGTAAAGCAGTTCATCGTCATCTCACCTCAATCCTTTTTGGGATATCCTGAGATGTCTAGTTATAGTTTTAGGCTCCTTATTTAGCAAACTCATACAGGTGAAGCCCTCCCTCTCTTCTCTCTTTCTTCTGAAAACTTAAAAGCCTTACCGTCCCTGTCAACGATTCCGCATTTGCATAAAAATGTATAAGTTCCGCCTTCCTTTCCGCCAGTCTCTGACTGCCGGACCAAGAAGGCATAAATCTTAACCCGAAAATAAAGACAAAAGCCGAATCACCTCGGGAAACTCTTTACTACCTTGGTAATTCGGCTTCTCGTTCTCGCTTGCCGCAAAATCCCGACTTGCTTTCTAACCGGCATTTCTGCCACAAGCCTGTCTTTCGCCGCCTTTTCATGTCGCTTATGCTGTCCAGGAACAGCAGTCCAGCATCTTCAACTACCCACATCTTCTGTCCCTGGCTTTCACTTCTGCTTCGTATTTCAGCACATGCAATTCATGCTTCATCCGCGAACGAGAATTGAAGAGTTTCCCCTTTTTTCCCGTCACAAATTAAGCAATCGTGACAAGCTCCACTTTCAGCATGCTGGTCTTGTAAGCCTGTGCGTCTCCTCCGGCATAGTTCACGCCAGTAAACACCACCACTTTTCCATTACTGACGGTTCTTCCAGAAGTATTCGCCGCGCCAGCAGCCGCTGAAAGTTCAGCGCTCTGTCCCGAAATGCCAAAAACCACTGAAGCATAGCCGGGGCTATAAGGCTTTGCGCCATCCCAACCATCGCCATCCCAGTCGATTCCTTCGACCGAACCGACATTGTGAGTTGCAGAAGGACAGCCATCCGCGAAATACTCAATCGTTCCGTCCGACTTTTTCGCGCAACGGTACGACTTTGAATTCGCGCTATTTCCGTCTCCTGCCGCAGTTCCCTGCCACAGAACTCTGTCATAAGCACTATTGGTGTTCAGATCGTCATATTCTCCCGCATCGCAGACCTTGTTCTTGTTTGCATCGTTGCAAGAAGAAGATCCAAGAGCCGGATCATTGTCCGTTCTCGTGCCCTGAAGCAAATCCGTGACATAGTACTCACCGGGCGCTGATCCGGTAAAAGTGTATCCGCTTCCCTTTGTGGCCTGTGTCATCCAAAGAACGGGCACAGTCACATTGGTCGACGTCACACCTACCAAACCATTTCCCTGCGCGATACCACTGTATTTCGGATCAGCGGTCCCGAGACGGTTATCCGTCGCGATCGTGATCGCCTGAAATCCAGTGCTGTTGTCGTTGAACGTGATGTCAACATAACCATCGGCCGTCGCAACGCCAGTACCGCTGGCATAGGTAAGTTTCGAAAGCGGTCCATCGCTCATGTTTTTCAACGCCGCATTGAACGAAGACACTCCCGAAATAGTTCCCTCGGCTGTGAAAGTAACAGCGTACAACTGACCCTGAAACGGCAGAAAGGCCATCGTTGCTGCCACTACCACTGTTATTAGTTTCTTAAACATCTCACTTTCCTCCTTTTCTAGATTTAAGTGAAACTCCATTGATTCCAGATTACGAAAAATCCAAAAAATCCCTTTAAAGAACTGGCAAAACCTCTTCTCTTCTTGAAAAAAATCTTCCGAATATTTCGAAAAAATTTCATTTCAATTTTAAAAGATTTTGCAAAGCCTCTTTGCTCAATACGAAATATAACACAGGGGGCATCACAAATCAAGCCCTTTTTAAATATGGAAAAAAAACTAATTTATGCCAAAAATTGAGCGCCTAATCGGCCTTGCCAAAGAGTGAATTCATTAAATTAAAGTTCATTAAAAGATAAAAATGCTAAAGCAAGATTCTTTTTGATCGACATGAAGGCCACATGGAAGAGACACGGGAAAAAGCGGGGTTTTTTGATAATTTTTGATATCAAAAGAGAATCTCTGCCCTCCCTGATTTTTAAATTTTCGACTTCGAAATTATAGCCTTATTTCCGGATTTTTTCGAAAACTCTTTTTGACATTTCAAAAATTAAACTCGCAAAAAAACTGATCGTTCACAATCACAGGGAAATTCGTCGAAAAGGGATTCAAGAGGTTTAAGCTAACGCGTTCTCCCGGTTTGGAAAAACTTCCTTTTGCGGTTATTCCAAAAATCAAAGAAAAACTTTTCCTCTTGAAAAATCCCATAATATAATTAAAGGAATCCCTAACAAGGATCGATACTTAGTACAAAAGGATTCCGGAACACTTAGGCAAAAAAACAATGATGCTTCATTCAAGCAAAACTTCAAATTACTTAGCCCTTCGCTTAGAAACCCTTCGGGACGCCTTTCTAATTTTAGCAGGAATCGCTATTGCTGTCCTGATCTTTCAATTCTTATCGCTTGCTTTGACGCAATTTCTCCCTGTTAGAGTCGTGAAGCCAAGCGTCGTGGCAACTCCGCAAACCATGGCTCAAGCAATGATCCCCTACGAAGCTTTTGAGCAGAAGATGAAAACCCGGAATATTTTCTTCACGCAAGCCCAAGCTCCGGAAAAACCCGCTGGAAGCGGTATTTTGGAAAAAGTTAAAGACTTGTCATTGATCGGAATCGTAAAAACAGGTAATATGGAAGCCATTTTGAAAGATAAAAAAACAAACCGCACGACTTTCGTGCGGACAGGACAGCGCATCGGAGAGCTTGAAGTCAAACAAATCAAAGGAAGCAGTATCATCCTAAAAGCGAAAGATAATGAAACAGAACTATTCCTCAGTTAAAAAAATTGCTCCCATTGTTGTTTTAACGCTTCTCTGCTCACTCGCGACTCCGCCTCTAGGTTTTGCAACGGACAAAGGACCGCAAACCCCCACCGGCATCCTCGAATCCGCGACTTCGGCCGAAAGCAGTATCGCCAGCGGACCACGGCAGAAAATCACCATGGATTTGAAAGGAGTCGACATCCTGGACGTCCTGAAAATCCTTTCCAAACAAACCGGTTTGAATATCGTTGCCGGAAGAGAAGTTCAGGGAAATGTCACTTTGTTTCTGCAAGAAATTGACGCGTGGAATGCTCTGCGAAAAATTCTCGAGACGGCCAATCTTGCTTATGTGCGAGAAGAAGGGATTGTGCGGGTTATTTCGGAGAAGGAATATGAGCAGCTTTTTGGAAAACCTTTTTATGACTACCGAAAAGCTCAGACCTTCAATTTGAAATTCGCAAAAGCTTCCGAAATAGGTGAACTCCTCAACGAAATCAAGTCCAGCATCGGGCGGGTCATTATTGATGATCGAACCAATACCGTGATCGTTTACGATATCCCGGACACCTTAACCGAAATTTCCAGCCTTATCACGGACATGGATCTGCCGACGCAAAGAAAAGTGTTCGCCCTTCGATACTCGATCGCGGAAGATCTGGAAGCAAAACTCAAATCCACTTTGAATCCGGTGACGGGATCTCTTGAAATCGACAAGCGCTCCAACAAGATTTATGTGAGCGACATCCCGGAGCGGGTCCGCCAGGCCGAATCAATCATTCAGGAATTCGACATTCAGCCGGCACAGGTCCTCATCGAAGCCAAAGTGGTGGAAATCACTCTGAACGACCAGACCCGTTACGGAGTCGACTGGAATTTATTCTTCCGCATTCACGGCCGGCCTTACCGCATCAACTCTAACAATAACGTTCCCACCAGCCCGACCAGCGGCCCTCTTGCCAACGCCACGCTTACAAATTTTATCAAGGGGCAAAATACGGGCATTACAGGCGACAATTTCAATTACACCATTTCCGCCCTGGAAGGCATCGGCAAGACTAATGTTTTGTCCAGTCCAAGATTAACGGTACTCAACAATCAGGAAGCAAAACTGGCCGTCGCGACACGGGAGCCTTTTATCAGTCAAACCGTCATTCAGGGAGACACCACCGCAACGACAGCCGACAACGTGCAATTTGTGGACGTAGGCGTCACACTGACCGTTAAGCCGACCATCACCGAAGATAATCACGTCATTATCAAAATCAAACCGGCCGTCAGCAGTTCAGGAACTCCGCTGGAATTGCAGGGAGTCTCTTCGGGAAGCAATACAACTTTTGTGAGGACCCGAGTTCCGGTTGTGACGACTCAGGAAGTGGAAACAACGGTTATCGTCAGGTCCGGATCGACTATTATTATGGGAGGGCTGATTCAAGACCGTCTTGAAAAGTCAGCCAAGAAAGTTCCGGTGATCGGGGACATTCCCATTATTGGCGTGCCGTTCCGCTCTAAATCCGAAGATTTCAAAAAAACAGAACTTGTTGTCTTTTTAACCCCATATATTTTAAAGCCCAACCAAAACGCGGACACCGGCCGTTATTTAAATGAGCAAGGAGAACTGCTCGATTTCGACAAAACCATTGATGTGAAATACACGGATAGCTATAAACGTTCCAACGATCCGACCAAGCGGATTTCCCGGCCTTACTGGCAGAAAGAAGCGCCCCAGATCGCGCAGGAAAAGCTTGAAGCTCTCGAACAGCAGTCAAAAAATGCCCGTATCGAGAAAAAAGCCGCTTCAATCAATGTTGCGGAATCCCAGTCAAAAGAGCCGCCATCTCTGAAAAATTTCGAAAATAAGAAGATTGTCGTCATCGAACCCGAGGAACCGGCTTCCCGGCCCATGGAATTCCCTTCCATTATCGGACGGCAGCCTGTCACCCCGCGTTTCAAAAGAATTCCGCAGGAAGAGAAAACCACTGTGGCCGTCGCCGAAGCGAATCCTCCGGCAGATGCGGCGACGGAAAACAAAACCATCTCCGCCTCCCCGTCTCAGGAAACTCCTCCGATCAGCACTTTGATCCCGGAAAATCAAAGCGCTCTCATCACACAGGAAGTCTCCGGTTCAAACAGACCTTCCGCCGCTTCATCGCCAAGCTCCTGGCAGCAATATTATCAGGCACTTCGCAAAGATGTTTTGGACACTTTGAGAAATCATTCTACATTGAAAGAGCTGCACGGCGATCTACGCATTGAGTTTACCGCCACCAACAGTGGGCAAATCCGGGACATCAACGTCCTGGACACCAAAGACGTTCGCGGTTCCGGTCAAAAAACTCTGATCACGGAAGCATTGAAACAGCGTTCCGCCTACACCCCTCTTCCGCAGGAACTCGGAAAATCCAAAAAAGTACAATTGACCGTTCATTTGTAATCATTGGAATTCGAAATAAACTCCGGATCCATAAATGGAGAAATTGAGAGAAGGGCTCTTCCTGTCCAAATCTTTGGAAATGAAAGCGATTCCGATTTAGCGTTTGACCCCCGGACAGGCCTCATATAAAATGAAACTCACATGAAAACTTTCCGTTACAAAGCAAGAAAAGGGCTGCAAGATACCGTTGAAGGGGTGATTGAAGCAAAATCCCGAGATGAAGCCATTGTCCTTCTGACACGGGAAGGCCTGTTTCCCCTTAACCTGACTCAGGAAAAAGGAGCAAAACCTTTCTATGCCGATCTCCGTTCACTGTTCGGCATGTCAAAAATCCTCCAGCGCGAGCGAATCGCTTTTCTGGAACGCCTCGCCGATCTGACGGAAGCCGGACTTACGATCTTTCGGGCTCTCGAAATTCTTTCCAATCAACCTCAAAACCAGCTCTTCCAGAATTCACTCAGCGACATCAAAGAATCCATCCGGACCGGAAAAAATCTTTCGGACGCCATGGAAAAGCATCAGGAATGTTTTTCCCCGTTTGTCATCAGCATGATCCGCGCGGGAGAGCAAAGCGGGACGCTGGACATCGCTCTCCGGGAAAGCTCCCAAGCCCTCGAACGCGAATATGAAATGAGGCAGAAAGTCACTCAGGCATTCGTTTATCCCGCAATCATTCTTTCTTTCGGACTTCTGACCGTGATGGTCCTTTTGTTTGCCGTCATCCCCCGCTTGGAAGAAATCTTCCAGGATCTCGGAGGAACGCTTCCCTTACTGACAAGGTTTTTCGTACTCATCAGCCGGATTCTAACCCGCTTCGGCTGGCTCATCGCGGGGGCAGGCCTGCTTTTCGCCCTGTATTGGAAGCAAAATGCGAAAAATCACAAAAAAAATCTAGGTGCTTTTCTGGAAAAAATTCCCTGGCTCGGGAAATTCAGGCAAATTGAGGACACCGTTTATTTCACCCGGACGCTGGGCCTTCTTTTAGGCCACGGAATTTCGATTATCGAAGGGCTAACGGTAGCCGCGCAAGTCATCCGGAGTCAGGGACTTAGAAAGAAAATCCTGGGAATCAAGGCCAACGTTATCCAGGGCGCTTCACTTGCGCAGGCCATCGAAGACGAGAAAGCATTTGAACCGATCGTTCTCAATTTTGTGCAGACCGGAGAAGAGTCCGGATCACTGGACAAAACGCTTCAAAAACTCTCCGGCATTTATGAAAAGCAGCTTGAGAACCTTATTAAAATCTCAACAACACTGGTTGAGCCGATTCTCATTCTCCTGATCGGAGCGTTCGTCGGGATGATTGTCATCAGCATGTTGCTTCCCATTTTTGAGATCAGTCTTTTGATACGCTAGGAGGTCAACCGATGAATCAAAAAGGCTTCACCCTGATTGAGCTTCTGATTGTCATTATTATTCTCGGAATTCTGGCAAGCCTGGCCATTCCCCGCCTTGCGGGACGGACGGAAGAAGCACGCATCCAGGCGGCCCGTTCGGATGTTGAAGGAGGCCTCTCCACAGCCCTGGATCTTTATGAAATGGATACGGGAAAATACCCCTCAAGGCTTGAAGATTTGATCCGGAAACCTTCCGGCGCAACACACTGGAAAGGCCCTTATTTCAAAAAAAAGAACATCCCACAGGATCCCTGGAAACACCCTTACATTTACCGCTTCCCCGGAACCCACAATAATCCGGAGTACGATCTTTCATCCAACGGTCCGGACGGAATTGAAGGAAATCAGGACGACATTACCAATTGGAATGCCTGATGGCGGGAACACTCCATTTCCCGGGCAAATGCGTTTATGCCGGACGATATCTTGTGAGGGCCCGTAAAATTCCATGAAGCAGACCCGATACGGATTTACGCTACTGGAGCTTCTCGTCCTTCTCTTGATTCTCGGGCTCGGAGCCTTGCTGATCATTCCCCGTTTTGCGGGAAGCCGGGAGAAATTAACTGAAGATTCTCTCCTTCGCGATCTTGAAACAAAAATACGCTACGCGCAATATCACGCCGTCCTTGAAAATAAAAGATTCCTCTTCCGTTATGACCGCGACAAAAAAAAATACGGAATCCTGAAGGAGGCCGATGAAAACGCCGGAAAGAATTGGATCCCACCCTCCGGGAGCTGGGGAAAGTCCAAGCCGGTGCAGGAGCCGTTTGCCTTGTCAGTTCGCAGAAAAGCCGATATCCTCTTCTTGCCCGACGGAAGCGCGAGCGAATCGGATCTCATCCTTCTGAAAGATAAAAAAGAAATCGCCTCGGTCCGTCTTGGAAAATCCCTAGGCCGCATTGAAATAAAGCGGAAAAACAGATGAAACGCCGTTTCCTAGAAAAAAAACCGGGGTTCACACTGATTGAAACACTAACGGCTGTTGTCATCCTAAGCCTTACACTCGGGATTCTTATTCATGGAACCGCGGCACTGATCAAATCCGAGGCAAAAGCACGCGACGCGTTTGAGGCCTCTCTCCTGATCGACCATTTACTTTTTGAAGCAAAAAGCTGTGACAACCTCGAAGCGCTGGCCCCGTCCGCCGAAAACTCCTTCAAAAAAACCCTTTTAATCCCCGGCGGATGCTCTTATCGCGTCGGATCCGAATTCCTCGGTGAAACCAAAACCCAATGGAAGCCCGTCGCCATTTATCGCCTGGCCAAAATCCGGCTCGAATGGAAGGGAGGAAAAGAATTCCTCTCTCTGGGAACAGTCGTCCGGGAGAAGAAAATATGATCAAGGGCCGGACCGTCCGATGCCGGGGATTTACTCTTTTGGAAGCGTTGATTGCGATCATTATCACAAGTATTGTGTTCGCCGGTGCCATGACGCTTCTGCGGGCCGAAATCACCGCCTACCGACATTTGAGCCGGTCCTCGGATGAAATTTTCGAGTTAAGGCTCTTTTGGGCAACTCTGGAAAGAGAATTCCGCAGCATGATTTCCTACTCCAAAGTCCCATTCTCGGGGCAGGAAAACCAATTCTGTTTTTCTTCGGTCCTCACAAAATACGGCACAGAACATCCGGACGAAGTCCCTTCGAGAATCGCTTACGAGTACAACGAGCAAGGTCTTACTCGCCGGGAAGTCCCTCTCCGGTCTCTTTTGAGTTCGGGAAACGAGTCTACAAAAAAAATCATACCTTCGCTTAAAAAATTTATTGTAGAATACGCGTACCGGGGGCCAAATCATTCCGGAATTTTTTGGGAAAAAGCCTGGGAAAAAGATCAGGGCCTGCCGCGCGGCATACGGATTACGCTCGGCCTGAAACCCGAGGGACCGTCGGAGAAAAAAGAAAGGTCCCAGGAATTACTCATAACGAAAGAATTTTATAACCCGCAAGGAAACTGGGGATGGAAAGAAAAGGATCTGTTTTAATTGCTGTGTTGTGGATTTTGGTGCTTCTTTCCCTTGTGACGATTTCGCTCGCCCTGCGTGCGCGACTGGACACCAAAATGATGAGCGGACAGCTTAAAAAACTGGAGGCCCGGGAGCACCTCGAATCCGCCGTTCAATTCGCACGGTATCTGATCGAATCGGATCCGCGTCCGCAATTCGACCATCCGGGCGATCCCTGGTTCGGCACGCACAATCTTTCGGAATGGCTGTCAGACACATCGGTGGAAATCGAGGTCCGGGACGAAGAAGGGAAAATCAATATCAACATTGCCTCCCCCGAACTTTTGAAAGCTCTTTTTGAAATCCTGAAGGAAAAGGGCCATTCTCTGGAAACCGATCCCGAAGAATTGGCCTCAGCCATTGTCCGTTGGAGAGGAAATGACGCTCTTTTCGGATCTCCGTCCACTTACCCGAACAAAAAATCCCTCTTTGAATCTCTGGAAGAACTTCTTCTCATCGAGTCCATCACGGCCCGGGACTTTGAGACCCTCAAGCCATTTTTGACCGTCTACGCCCAGAGAGGAGACCTTTCGCTTCGCGTCAACATCAACACCGCCTCCGACGAAGTGATCGAAGCCCTTCTGAGAAATGCCCCCGGTGACACATTCTCCAAGGAAGCTCTTCTGAATGCCGTTCGAAACGTCCGCCAAGACGCATGGCAGGGTAAACAGAGATTCTTTCGCGCAGAAGACCTCACCCCCGCGGAATTCCTCGGAAAATTAAATCTTTCGACCACCGCGCAAATGATCGGTCTTTCAAATCAACTGACGCGCTTTTTGACGGTAAACTCGTCGTATTTTTCGGTCATCGCCGGAGACTCCTCCGTAAAGGCATTCCCCGCCCGCGTTACGGCCGTCATCGGCCCTTCCAGCGGAAGGTCTGCCGCAGAGTTCCAAGCCACGGTTCAGGGGCCCGCGTTTTTTCGATCGGACGCTTTGGAAATTTTGAGTTGGCGGGAGCACTTATGATGAGAGATCTCTTTTCTCACATCCACGCCTCTTCCCTGAACATTTTCATGGAAGGCGAACTCATTTCCTGGGCATACTTTGAAAACACATTGGGAAAATCAAAAATCCGTTCGGGACAGTTCAATTTTGATCCTCAAAAATTGATCGAGATTAAAAAAAACCTCCCCCGAAAACCGTCCCGGATCACCCTGATTCTGCCCCGTCAGGAGATTTTGAGCCGGACGCTGAAACTTCCCGCGCCGGATCCTCATGAAATCTCAAAACTCATCGCGTCCAGGCTTCCGCAGGAAATTCCTTACACCCTGAACGAAATCGTTTACACCATCAGCTCCACCCGTTTCCTGGAAGACCATAACACCGAAATTCGAATCCTTTGGACGCTCAAAAGCAATGTCCAGTCAAAACTTGAAATCCTTCATCTGCTGGATTACGACCCCGATCAGATTCTGTCTTCTTCGCAAGTTCTTCACTGCGGATATCTGGCTCTTAAAGAAAAAAAAGAAGAAACCCCCGATAGCATTTTCTTGCTTCACCTGGGAGAAAAAGAATCCGAACTGCTCGCGATTCAAAATAAAAACATTCTAAGCACCCGATCCATTAAGAAAGAGCTGGCTCAAATTCTTGAGACTCCGGAAGAATTGCAGCCTGAACTCCATTCCCTCTTAGAAACCGCTGAAAAGGAAACCCTTGAGAAGCCACTGGCAATTTTCATCACCGGCGCCGGCGCAGGCTCTTCATTTTCCGAATGGATTTCCAAAAAAACCGGCATCCCCATCCAAAGACTGGATGGGCCTTCCCTTCCGGAACCCCTCATAACAGAATCGGTTGCCTTTCTTTTGGGAGACGTTTCTTCCCTGGCCCTGACAGGTTTTTCCTCCGAAGATCTTAAGGAACAACAACAAGGCAGAAGAAAGTCGAAGCTGCTGCGTCAAATTCTCTCTCTCGGAGTGACGTTCATCCTTGTCAGTCTTGCGGGATTATGGCTGAACGTATCGGCAAAAGAAATTTACAAGGCAAAACTCGAGAAATTCTGGCAGAAACTTTCTCCGGACGCCAAGCAAGTCCTGCGGATTGCCCGTGAAATTAAGTTTTTTCAGGAATTCCAAAAGGAAAAAGCGATCCCCCTGGAATTTCTCTCGGAACTCCCGGTTCTCTTGCCGCAGGAAATTTCCCTGACTCAATTTGACTACGATCAGGAAACCGGCTTTCAAATCCGGGGCATCGGGAATAATCATGAGGCCATCCTCATCCTCTTAAAGGGGATCAAAAAACTGCCGTATATTGCCAAAGCAGACTTTGATTTTTCGACGCGAAGAAAACAGACGGGACGGGAATATTTCGAGTTCCAGATTTCGGCCGTTCCCGAAAAGATAACCTGGAGAGGCAAGTGATTCCGGCGCTCAAAGACTTCAAAATTCAGAACATTCGGGACGCGCTGGCCTCGGCCGGCCGGAAACGCCTCATTCTCTGGGGCGGAAGCGCTCTGATCCTTCTGGCCGCATGGTTCGCCGCACGGTCTCTTTCCCTCCGGATCTCCGAACTCCAATCGGAAATCGACTCCCTTCGCAGTAATCTGAGTTATGAACAGGGAGTGCTTGAAAAATCCGATGACTTCCTTTCCGCCTACAAGAAAATGCCCCTGCGTCCCGCCGAGATTAAAGATCCCGACGAGAAAATGGGGCTGCTCGCCGGTGCGATCGAACGGCTGGCCAAAGAAGAAAATCTCAGTCTGAACGATATCCGCCCCATGCCTCAGTCGCAGTCGGAGGAAAAGAGTCTGTTGCGAATGGAGGTCGAACTCGAGGGAGAGATCGCCGGAATTTCGCGTTTTCTCCACAAAACGTTATCTCTGCCGGAATTTCTGAAACTCGAACGGTTCCGGCTCGCTCAAAAATCACCGATGTCGATGAAACTCAAAGCCGAGCTGGATCTTGCGCTCATTCAGGAATCGCCAAAATGATCAGAAAAAAAGACTATTTGGTTGGTGAACTTTTAATCAAAAAAGGATATGTCAGTCTGGCGCACGTCGATGAATGCCTGAAAATTCAGGAGAAAACGCGCCAATATCTCGGAACGATTCTGGTACACAAAGGGTATATCGATGAGCTCAAACTGCTGGAGGTCTTATCCGATCAACTCGGAATCCCCTATTTAAACCTTCGTCAGTGCGCGATTGAAGAACCGGCGGTCAAGAAAGTTCCGGCAAAACTGGCCTTTCATTACAAAGCCCTACCGGTTTCCTTCAAAAAAGGGAAACTGACCGTTCTCGTTGCCGACCCTCTCGACAACCGCCTATTCGACGAACTCCCGACCCTGTTGGGCTGTGAAATTGAAATCGCAATCGGACAGGAGCAGCAAATTCTCGAAGGGCTTGAAGCCTGCTATGGCCTCGGCGCGGAAACATTGGGACGCATGGAAGGAAAAGGAAAGTCCTCGTCACAGGCCTCTCCCGCGCAAACAACGCAAATCCTCGATGCCAAAGGCTCCGAAGATTCCGTCGTCCGGCTCGTGAATCAGCTTCTTCTCGACGCCCAAAAATCCCGCGCGACGGATATTCATTTCGAACCCTATGAAGACGAATTGCGCATCCGTTACCGGATTGACGGGATCCTTCATGACGCCAACGTGCCTCCCGCGATCAAACAGTATCAGTCCAATATTATTTCCAGAATCAAAGTCATGGCCAACCTGGATATCGGCGAGAAGAGACTTCCACAGGACGGCCGCATTAAAATCCGCAGCCAGGGAGGAGAAATTGACCTCCGGATTTCTGTTTTACCGACCACCTACGGAGAAGCGATCGTCATCCGCCTTTTGTCCCCCACGCAATTGTTGCAAATCGAGAAACTGGGATTCAACGCGGACAATCTGAAGAATCTTCAGCACTTGCTCCGAAATCCTTACGGAATCATTCTTCTCACGGGGCCGACCGGAAGCGGAAAAACAACCACACTTTACGCCTGTCTTTCAAAACTAAACGATCAAAAGCGGAAAATCATTACCATCGAAGATCCGATCGAATATCAGTTGAAAGGGGTCGTTCAAATCCAGGTTCACCCGAAAATTGGACTCAATTTTTCCCAGGGACTCCGTCACGTTTTACGGCATGACCCGGATGTGATCATGGTCGGAGAAATTCGCGATCAGGAGACAGCGGAAATCACCATCCGGACCGCTTTGACGGGACATCTTGTTTTCTCAACCCTGCATACCAACGACGCGCCCGGCGCGGTCGCAAGACTTCTGGATATGGCCATTGAACCTTATTTGGTTTCCTCCAGCGTCATCGCCGTCATCGCTCAGCGTCTGGTGCGAGTGATCTGTCCCAAATGCAAACGGCCGGTCAAAGAAAAGTCTCAGGCTTTTCTCGAAGACATTCCTCCTGAATTTCATCTTCTTCCGTTCTGGGAAAGCGCGGGCTGCGAAGCCTGCAAAGGGACCGGATTTCACGGACGCACCGCCATTCACGAATTGATGCCCATTGACGACGAATTGCGCGAGCTGATCGCCAAACGCGTTCCGTCACCCGAAATCAGACAACTTGCCCTCTCAAAAGGGATGAAGGGACTTTTGGAAGACGGTTTCGAAAAGGCGGGGTCCGGCGTCACCACGGCTGAAGAAGTTCTCCGGGTTACGCGAATCGAAGGAGGAAACGAATGAAATTCATTTCCCTGTTTTTTTGTTTTTTCTTCGTAGTCCTGCGTGGTTCCTTCGCTTACGCGGAAAGCCTTTTCGACGAAAAGACCAAAGACGCCGCCTCAAGCGTTGTCGTCCAGGTACAGGAAGATCGTCCGGTCCGTCAGGAAGAAAACCGCCGCTACATCGAACACTCCAGAGATTATTTGGGCGAGAAAATCGCCGGTATCGAGAGAAAAATGGAGGAATTTTCAAAGCGCCTGGAATCCCTGGAAAGCAAGACTTCTTCCGAATCCAAAAAATAAGGCGTCGCCCGCGTTACGTTCAGCGTTTTTCGGCGGTCAGCATCACTCCCAGATAGTAATCCTGATCGTTTACGAAAGCTTCCGTCAACTCTTCCGAAAATCTGCGCATAGTTCTCGCCGAAAGAGCGTCCGCCGTTTGTTCCACGGGAGCAAGAAAATGCATGCGCGCGCGGCAACCCGTCTCGCCCCGATAAGTTCGCAATTCGTTACCGTCCTGAAGCACTTGGACGGTGCCCCGGATCGTATAATCCACTTTTAATTTAAGAAACGGATACAAAAGAAAACCCGAAGCAAGCAAAAGCAGGTTCTGGCCAGTGTTAAAGCCCCGGTGCAAATCAAAACTTCTCTCAAAATCCGCCCGGAGAATCAGATCGGCTTTTTCATTTCCCGAAAGAGGATAGAGCACACGGTCAAAGAGGCGTGATTGAGCAAGCGCGTTTGAGAACTGAAGCGTTACTTCAACACACGATTCAGAATCCTTCAAAACAGATTGATCCTGCGCAGACACAATCCCGGCTGTAAGAAGTAGCGTGTTTTTCGTTTCCCTCTTCTGCGCCAGCAAACTGCTCCCCAAATCGGTAATTTCATAATTCCTGCATCCCGAAAGGAGAAAAAAAAGCACGCACAGCCAAACGCTGGCCGGTTTCCGAAATATTTTCATCTTCAGGGAAATGGCTGAATTAGAAGCTTGAAGCCAAATCAATTTGGACAGGACTCCCATACGGGATATTTCCGAATATCAGGAATATATTTCAATAAATTCACTGCCGGAGGCCGGGCTCGAACCGGCACGGAGATTGCTTTCCACAGGATTTTAAGTCCTGGGCGTCTGCCCTCAGCAACGCTGAGGGCTGCACCGAGCTTTCCTTTAAAAAACTTTACGGTTGCTCGGTGCGGCCGATTCCAAAGCGCGAAACCACAAGTTTCGCGCGGAATGCCGGAATCAAGAGATTCCGGCCGCTACTTTCATCAAATAAAACTCAACATTTCTTATCTCGGATTTACTGCCGGAGGCCGGGATCGAACCGGCACGGAGATTGCTCTCCACAGGATTTTAAGTCCTGGGCGTCTGCCAATTCCGCCACTCCGGCGCACGGACAAATTGGAGGCACGGGCCGGAATCGAACCGGCGTATAAGAGTTTTGCAGACTCTCGCCTTGCCACTTGGCTACCGTGCCATCTTGAATCTATTTCAGTTCACACAACAGTCAGCAATCTAACGTTCCGCAGGGACCTTCGAAATCGATACCCTCGATTCCGAAGCACGAAGCATCCAGCTTCGTGCGAAGTGCCGCAGGCAAGAGCCCTGCGTCCGAAGCAAGTTCGCAGCCATGATTTGCTTAACTCCACTCCGCAAATCATGCGCTCTCTTGACTTGGCTACCGTGCCATCTTGACTTTATCTCAATTCTTCGAAAAGATAAGGGACATTCCCCGACAAGAAGGGATGTATTCTACTCTGCCGACAATGTTTTTTCTACGGGAAAGGTAATCCTATCTCGGGAAACTAACATTTATTTTTCTTTGTTAATCACCAAATCCAAGAGTTTTCTTGCGACTTTCCTCTTTGACGCCCTCACAAGTTTCAGGAAACTTCCGTTCTTTCCGAGAACAAAAACCGTCGCAGGCAGAGATCCGAAAGGCATATTCCCCTTTCCAAGCTGGTTCGCCACAATAAAATCCAGTTTCTTTTCGCTCAGTTTCCGCCGGGCATTTTCAAGCAAATTTTCCGTCTCAAGGCAAAACCCGACAACCGTCCTTCCTCCCTTTTCCCGGGTCAGCTTTTTCAATAAATCAGGAGTCGAAACAAGTTTCAGCGTGAAAGAGGAGTGGCGTTTTATCTTTCTCCGGGAAACCTGTGCCGGTCTGAAGTCACAAACCGCGCTCGGCATAAAAAGAATATCGCAGCGCCGGAAATGCTTCCGCAGGGCCTTCTCAAGCTCCAGAGAGGAAACGACAGGAACACATTGAATCCGGGGAGAAGCCTTCAGAACGGTTGGCCCTGATATCAGTGTCGTGGAGTAGCCCCTGCGGCAGGATTCTTTTGCCAGTTCAAATCCCATGAGCCCCGTCGAGACATTGGAGATAAATCTCACCGGATCAATCATCTCGCGGGTCGGTCCGGTTGCAATCAAGACACGCATAGGAAAATAGAATCGTTCTTAAGAAGTACCGAGAAGCGACCCGATTTTCTTAAGGATACTTTCCTGGGAGGCAATATGCCCGACGCCTTCGCGCCCGCAGGCCAAATGCCCCTCGATGGGACCCTCAATTTCGCAGCCGGTTTCCCGAAGAGTTTTCAGGTTCTTTTGAGTCAAAGGATTTCGGTACATCTGATCGTTCATGGCCGGCACCAAAAGCACCCTGGCCCGGCTTGCCAGAATAACCGAAGTCGGTAAATCATCCGCCAGGCCGCACGCAAGGCGCGCGATAAAATTGGCGGTCGCGGGCATGACAACGATCAAATCGGCAAAATCCGCGAGACTGGTGTGAAGCAATCCTTCCACTGGCTCGTCAAAAAGTTCCCGGTACACTTTGTTCCCGGTAAGCGACGAAAGCGTTAGCGGCGTTATAAACTCCGCGGCGTGCTTTGTCATCATCGCCCGGACTTCCGCCCCCCGCTTCTTCAGTTCGGAAATAACATCACATACCCGGTAAGCCGCGATACTGCCTGTCACGCAAACCAGAATGCGTTTGGCTTTCACGATCAATTGCCCTTTTTGAGAACCGCAGGATCGATCGGCGTTTCGCCGGGCTTAAACGCGACTTTCCCCTCCGCAATTTCCTCCAAAGCAATCGTAGTCAACTTCTTTGAGTTGGTCTTGATCAGCGGTTGAATGCCCTGAAGCAACTCCGACACTCTCTTGGATCCGGCCATCACAAGTTTATAAAGACTCGGATGACTCGCAAGCATTTTTTCAAGCGGGATATACGCCATTCTCGTTCTCCTCCTTTTTAGGATTGATTCAAGCCGTTTGTTGCATCTGGTCTTTCAAAATATTCTCAATCGCACGAACCGCCACATCCACTTTGCGGTTCACGACCACATAATCATATTCCTTCGCACAGGAAATCTCAAACCGGGCATGTTCAAGCCTCCTGAGAATCACGCGACGGGAATCGCTCTGCCGCCGGCAGAGCCTTTTTTCAAGGTCCCCCAGCGACGGAGGCATCAGAAAAATCGAAAGACATTTTATCTTTTTCCGGATTTTCCTCGCCCCGCACACATCAATCGCCAAAATCACATGCCGCCCTTCCCTAATCCGGCCGAGAACATAAGGCCTCGGCGTGCCGTAATAATGGCCGAATACTTCCGCCCATTCAAGAAAGTTTTTCTTCCGTCGCTCCGCCAAAAATTCCTTCCGCGACATAAAAAAATAGTCTTCCCCGTGGACCTCACCCGCTCGCGGCTTTCGGGTCGTTACCGAAACGGAACGCCCCCATCCGGGATTCCTCAAAAGCAGTTGATGAACAACGGTTGTCTTCCCGCATCCGGAAGGCGCAGAAATAACAACAGCCGTCCCGTTTTGCGCTTTTTCATCCCGCATCCGGCACTCCTCCCACACGCGTCAGCAACGTCTCAGGTTCTATGCTCGAGAGGATTATATGATTGCTGTCCGTCACAAGGACGCTTCGAGTCTTCCGGCCGTTTGTCCCGTCCACTAGCCTTCCCGCGCGTTTGGCTTCTTCTTTCAGGCGCCGCATCGGAGAACTTTCGGCGGAAATGATTGCGACGACCCTGCCTTCGGCGACTGAATTCTTGAAGCCGATATTTAAAAGCTTTAAGGATCCCTGAATCATCATTCACTCGATATTCTGGATTTGTTCCCGGATCTTTTCCAGCTCGGATTTAATCCGAATCACTTCATTCGAAATCTCAAATGACATCGATTTGGATCCGATGGTAGTGGTTTCCCGGTTCAATTCTTGAACAATAAAATCCAGTTTCTTCCCGATAGGCCCCTCCAACCGCAGGGAGGACCGGAAAAGTTCGAGATGGCTCTCCAGTCTCACCATTTCCTCGTTGATGTCCGACCGATCCGCCATCAAGGCCACTTCCCGCGCGAGTTTTTCCGCATCCAGCGCAAACCCTTCTGTCAATTGCGAAACGCGCATTTTCAGCCTCTGTTCATATTGCGAGGCCATTTTCCCCGCAATGCAACGGATCCCGGCAAGCGCCTTCCTGATTTCAGACAGCCTTGCCGTCAAATCCTTCTGAAGCGCTTTCCCTTCGCGGATTTTCATGCATAAAAGTTCGCTCAAAGCGTTTTCAATGCCCTTCCGGACAAACGCACGAAACCCCGGAAACGGAACAGTGCTCTTTTCAACCAAAAAGATATTGGGAAGTTTCAGGACATCGCTTAACGACAAATGATCGTCAATCCCCAGCCGATGGGCAATTTTTTTGAAACTCTTATAATAAAGGCCTACCTTTTTTTCATCGATGTAAACCCGTTCAAGCTCCATCCCGCCGCCGTTGGCGGAAACAAAAAGATTCACTTTCCCCCGAGTAATTTTAGACTCAATCAATTCCCGGATATCGCTTTCAAACGGATTCAGCGCTTCCGGTAATTTCGCCGAATATTCAAAAAAACGGTGATTCAGGGAACGCAACTCAAAGACCCACTGGTTTTGCCCCCTGCGAAGCTGGGTCCGGCCGAAACCAGTCATACTCTTAATCATTATGCTGTCATCCTTTACGGAAAATTCTCCCCTGTTCGTCGAAAGATAGAATGGTTACCTTTTTGAGTCCTTGAGGAAGGTATTCCAATCAAAACAGGGGAGTATTATATTGAAGTCAAACACACTATGTCAAGACCACAACTTAAAGCAAAAACGGAATTCGTTGACTGGAAATCGTGCCATCATTGGCAAAAATTTCATTAATCCGCTTTCTCTTCCTTCTTAATATCCTCTTTAACCACAATTTCATGCCGGCCCCCGAAGACTTCCACCGTGTAGTAATCCTTATCTTCAAAAATCACCCGCCCCCGGACCGTTTGCCCGGATTCCAGACGGAAAGTCCTTCTGCCTATTTCCTGATCTTCGCCTGATTTCCAGAAAATATTCAAATCAAAATAGGGTTTCCACGGTATCTTTATTCTTGGAGGAGCCCCGCTCCGGAATCCCAGTTGACATAAAAAGACAATTGCGCCCGCCAGAAGGGCGAGCAAAACAAGAATTAAAAGGTTTTTTTTAAGCCACTCGCCCGCAGAATACGGATCCTGTTTAACTTCCTTGTTCAAACGATGATAGGCAAGTGTTCCGCGAAGCGCTCCCATAAACAAAAGTATAAAAATCGCCGCGACTAAAATGGGCTTATTTCCTGTTTTAAACATATAGTACTGTTCAGCCGCATACAGGACAAACCCCGTAAAAGCCGCAATCCTGGACATCTTCGAGATGCCGATCCCAATCATTAGAAAGAGAATCGCATCGATGAAAGCAGAGGCATTCAATTGAGGAAGAAGCTTGAGGGTCCCGTTGATGTGAAGGTAGGTAATCAATGCCGTACAAAAGGCCACAATAAAAGACGCCCCGGCCCCCCGCGCCGCTGCTCTTCTGGCATCGTACTGCGTTTGAATATTCGGCCATACCCAATCGAGCATATTCAAATCCCTCTGTTTGGCTGCCGTTTTATGCAAGAGGGGAAATGCCTTTCAACCGGACACTTCCCCTCCCGGAAGAGCTCTTACTTTGATTTCCCCAAAAGACTGGCTAGTTTGTTCGATAACACTCCCGCCACATAGGGCAAATACCCCGATATCCCGATAAATGCGATCAGGAGGAGTAAAACATCCGTGATGTTGATGAGGTTGTAATTCTTCACATAAATACTGAACTGGGCCTTCCGGATCAAATAATACAAAAGCGCGAATCCGACTGCCGAACCGGCAAGGTGAAACGTAATTTCCCGAATTCTCTTGGCAGACGTCAGAGTCTTGAAAGTCCCGGGTTCCGCGAAAATATCCACCGCAAAAAGGGCGTAAAGCAAACTTACGAAAACCGCAACGATCAAATAAACGTAATTCGCCGTTCTGGTCGCAAACACCGGCAAAGCCAGAGCCACAAGAACCAGAATTCCGGCAACGACCCTCATCAGGCGTTCCCCTTCAAACTTCTGCTTCTCGTCACAAGGTGCGCATTTGACGCCGACTTTTTTGAGAAGAATTTCCATCAAACACCAGTTCGTAAATGCCGATTGCGTGAGATTGAGCCCCACAAACGCGGTAAAAAGAAACCACCACGAGTTCACCCAAACACCGAGAGCCAGACTGGCGAGAATGAAAATTCCCGCGATTAATCGAAGCCACCGTTCAACGGTCATGTTAGAATCTCCTTTCATGTTTCAAAACCGATATTTAAATCCTTTATGCCTGCGGGCTTCCGTTTTTTTTGCGTTCGGAAGCTGTGACCATTATATAATAAAAAACCGGAACTGCGGTTCTAGAAAGAAGTGTCGAAGCGATTTCTCCGGCAATTAAGGCGACAGCCAGACCTTGAAAAATGGGGTCGAAAAGAATGACCCCGGCCCCCACCACCACCGCCGCCGCAGTCAAAAGCATGGGACGAAATCGTTTCGCTCCCGCATCAATCACCGCTTCCTCAAGCGGAACGCCATAAGAAAGCCTAAGCTCGATGAAATCCACTAAAATAATCGAATTTCGCACGACAATTCCGGCGCCGGCAATCAATCCAATCATGGAAGTTGCCGTAAAAAAAACGTTCGAAAGCCAATGGGCCGGAAGGATTCCTATTAGTGTCAAGGGGATCGGAAGCATAATAATCCACGGCGTTTTGAAAGACTGAAACCATCCGACCACAAGAGCGTAAATCAGGATCAGGACGGCGGCGAAAGCAAGCCCGAGATCCCGGAAAACTTCAAACGTAATATGCCATTCTCCGTCCCATTTAACGGCCCACTCCTCAGCGGATTCCGGCTGATGCGTAAACAACTGTTCAATCTTCCAGCCGGCACCATGAGCGCTTTCCGGAACCCGGATCTGACCGATCTTTTTCTTCAGGCCGAGAATCGCATAGGCAGGACTCTCAAATTGCCCGGCAACATCGGCAATCACATAAGAAACACGCATCAGATTTTTGTGATAAATCGCGCGGTCTTTAGTTCTGGGCTCCAAAATCACGAGATCCCGGATAGGAATTAAGTTCCCGAAGCGGGAGAGAAGCGTGAGGTTAAGGATGGAATTCAAATCGATCCGCTTCTCCTTTGGAAGCCTTACGATAATTTCAACCGGCTCATACTCCTCAGAAAGATGCGCAAGATCCACCGTTTTCCCCTGCAATGCCGCCGCGATCGTCTGCGCGATTAAAGAAACGGAAATCCCGTTCAATGAAGCCTTTTCTGTGTTGATTCGAAGCCTCTCAAGTTTCTGTTCCGCTTGAACGTAGGTGCCGATATCGGTAATCCCCGCCTCCCGATCCAAAACAGACTCGATTTCACGGGCCAGTTGAACCTGTCCCTCCAGACCGGGCCCGTAAATTTCAAGGACAAGGGTTGACAAAACAGGAGGTCCGGGCGGGACCTCGGCGACCTGGACATGCCCTCCGGCCTTGCTCACGATTTCGTGAATCGGAGGCCGGACGGTTTTCGCAATATCATGGCTTTGCCGCTTCCGCTTCTTCTTATCCACCAGATTAACCTGCAAATCAGCCTGATACGACTTATCTCTCAGAAAATAATGCCGGACCAGTCCGTTGAAATTATAGGGTGAACTGGCGCCTACATACATTTCAATGTCATGCACTTCAGGCACGTTCATGACAAGATAATCCGCGATTTTTCCGATCACTCCTTTGGTAGTCTCAACCGGCGTTCCTTCCGGCATGTCGAGAATCACCTGAAATTCATTCTTATTGTCGAAAGGGAGCATTTTGACTTTTACCAGTTTCAAAGGAATCAGCAGTATCACGGCCACAAGCAGGACTCCCAATCCCGTCAAAAACGCAAACCGCACCTTGGGCTGATAAATCAAAGGTTTCATGTAAGACCGATACAACCGCGTCAGGAAATCTTCCGATTCCCCTTCCCCATGCCCCCGAAGTTTCCCCTTGCGAAAAGCCCCGCCTAAAATACGGTAAGAAGCCCACGGTGTCGCGACAAACGCCACAACCATGGAAAAGAGCATGGCGGAACTGGCTCCAATGGGAATCGGCCTCATATACGGGCCCATCAGCCCCTGCACAAAAGCCATGGGGAGAATGGACGCCACCACCGTCAGGGTGGCAAGAATCAGTGGGCTCCGGACTTCGTTCACCGCTTCAATCGTGACCTCAAGAATCGAACGCCCTTTGTTATGCGGCATGCGCAAATGGCGGACAATGTTTTCGACATCCACGATGGGATCATCCACCAAAATACCGATGGAAAAAATAAGCGCGAACAGCGTGATCCGGTTTAATGTAAACCCGAGAAAATAAAAAGTCGCGAGCGTCAGCGCCAGCGTCATCGGAATCGCGATTCCTACGACACCGGATTCACGGAAACCAAGAGAAAACGCGATCAGAAGGCCCACGCCAAAAACGGCAATCGCCATATGAAAAAGAAGTTCGTTTGATTTTTCATTCGCGGTTTCCCCGTAATTCCGGGTAACCGTCATCAGAACATCCGGAGGGATTACGGTCCCGTGAAGTTCTTTCACTTTTTCGAGAAGGGTCTCGCACAATCGCGCGGCATTCGTTCCTTTTCTTTTTGAAATCGAAAGCGTGACCGCATCCAAAGGCCCCTTCACGTCCCCGGACGCGGCTTTCCCAAAACGGATATCAACATACCGTTCCTCCTCATCCGGCCCATCCAGAATGCGAGCGACATCCTTCAAATAAACCACATTTCCCATGCTCACCCCGATGACCAAATGCTCCAAATCTTCCCTCGAACGGAAAAAAGCATCTGCTTCAACAAGGGACAGTGCGGGATCGGTCTCAAGATGCCCTCCCGGCAGTTTGACATTGGCTTCCTGAATCAATTTCGCGATTTCAAGAGGATTGAGAAGCCTTTCCGTCAGCTTTTGATCGTCGAAAAAGACCTGAAATTCGCGTTTCCGCCCTCCGATCATCTGAGTCTCGGAAACATCCGGCACGGCATTGAGCAACATCTGCAGTTGAGCAACAACTTTGCGAAGCGAAAGGGCGTCCCGTTCCTTGGAATAGAACGTCAGCGCCAGAACCGGGACATCGTCGATCGAGCGCGATTTGATCAGAGGCTGCGCGGCCCCCTGCGGCAGGAAATCCAGATTGGAATAAACCTTCGTGTAAAGTTTAATGAGACTCTTCTCGGTATTCTCCCCGACCCGGAAACGCACAATAAAAAAAGCCCCTTCGGGTTCCGCCGTCGAATAAACATACTCGACGCCCGGAATCTCCCAAAATTTTCTCTCGCCGAGATTGACGATCCTCCGCTCAACTTCTTCGGCGCTGGCCCCCGGGAAAGGCACAAACACATCAAAAATCGGGACTGAAATTTGCGGCTCTTCTTCACGGGGAAGATTCCAAACCGCAAATATGCCGAGTAGAATGGACGTTCCGATAATCAAAGGCGTCAGTTTCGAATCCGCAAAGTAAGCGACAATTCCGCTGATAAAATTCGAATGATGTTCCCGCATCAGGAGTTCTCCAATCTTTCCGAAATTTTCCCGGCACAACTTTCATCCAGCAGTCCGGCGAGAAACAAAAGTTTTTCGTGCTCAAATTCAGCAAGCGATAAAACTTCCACCTGCCTCATCGCGTTTTCAAGATAGGCGCACCGCATTTCAAGCAGATCCGCAATGGACTTTCTTCCTTCCCGGTAGAGAGGCGCGGTCTGCTCCGTAGCCTGCTCGGCATCCGATACCGATCTTTTTAAAATCGAAAGGTTCTCGAGAAGCGACTCATAACGAGGAGCGCTGTCCGATAAACTTCTCGCAATTTCATCTTTCAAAATCGCCATCTGCTCCTTGAGTTCGTTCTCCGCATGATTGGCCCTCTTCCAGCGTCCCCAATAAGTCGGATCGAAGAGATCCATCGTCCCTTTGAACCCCATAATATAATTGCCTCCACCGGTCCTCCAGTCATGTGTATCTTCTTCCAACGCGCTGAAAGCGTTAATGCGCGGCAAAATGCTGGTCTTTTCGCGGAATTTCTCAATCCCCATTGCCTTGAGGCGGGACTGAAGCGCTTCAAGGTCTTTTCTCGACTGATAAGCTTTCGTAAGCCAATCCTCAAGCGGCTGAGGATCCCGGACTTCCCGCGGAAGACTTCCCTGGAGAATATAAATTTTCCCCGGATGTTCCCCCATCAAAATATTCAAAAAAGCCCTGGCCGAACGGGCGCCGAAACTGATTTGTTCCTTCGCCCGCTCCATACGGCTCAAAATAACCTTTGCGGCATAAAAATCCGCGCCGAGGACCATTCGCGGTCTTTAAGCCCTTCCGCCTGCCGGAGGTCTTCTTCCGCGGAACCCTTCACCTTCTCGATCAAACTCAGCGCTTCTTCTGCCGCGAGAACTTTCAAATAGGCTTCCGTCGCCAGGAGCAAAGACTCCATCGCAAGAAACTCCTGTTCAAACCTCGCGGCCTTAACGAAGAGCGAGGACGATCGAATCCTCGAAATGGTCTGAAACGCGTTAAAAAGAGGCATTTCTCCCTGCAAGGCGAAATTGAAATTGGTCCGGTGCCGCGGACTGTTCAACCTGGAGAGGGAAAAATCGTCTTCGGTAAATTTTCGCTGTTTGAGCAACATCCCGAATACCGTAACGGGATCATCGCTCATTGCAACCGAGCTCACGCCCCGGATCTGCGGATACATCCCTGCCATAGATTGATATTTCTCGGCAATCGCTATTTCGATCCGTTCGTTTTGCCGTTTCAGAACGGGATAATGGGCGGCTACTTTCCGGTAGCATTCTTCAAAAGTCAGGCTTGAAGCCTGCCCGTTCGGAATCATGGAAACTTCGGAAGGCGTTTCAGCCCACAAACAAACCGGCATTAAAATTGCCAAGAAAAAAAACAAGCCGAGAAATAGGCCTGCCGGAATTTTCATCCTCCAAAAAATCGGATATGAGCGTTTCATTCGAAAACTCCCTTCCTGATTAATAATGATTTGAGTCTAGCTTCACTTTGCCCCGAAAGACCCAGTAAACATATCCGGTATAAACCAAAACCGCGGGACTCCCGATCAGTGCAATCAGCAGCACAATCGAAAGAGTCTTTGAAGAAGACGCCGCATTATACACGGTAAGATGCTGCCCGGAATGAAGCGATGAAATCACCAGGTTGGGGAAAAAAGCTGCCGAAAAAGAACCCGCGATCAGAAGCATTGAAAAACAAGACAAGAAAAAGGCCCTTAAATCCCGGCGTTTCTTCATCTCAATAAAAATACCCGAAATCACTGCGAAAACCACCGCGGGAGTCAAAAGAATCAGCGGCTGCTGTTTCACAAGAGTCGAAATCCAAAACACCTGAAATACGGTCCCAAAAACCAACAAAGAAAAAACAACGGAAAAGAAGGCAGTCCCGCAAGCGGCCCATCTTCGGGCTCGCTCCTGCAATTCCCCTTCCGTCCTGAGCACCAGATAAAGGGCGCCGTGCATGACAAAAAAAGAAACCGCCATCACGCCCGAAAGAACGCTGTAAGGATGAAAAAGGCTGAGAAAGCTTCCGGTAAATTCCCCGTCCGCACTGAGAGGAATTCCCCGAACCAGATTTCCGAAAACAATTCCGATCAAGAATCCCGCCAAAATACTCGAAGCACAAAATCCGGCGTCCCAAATCCCGCGCCACCACCCCGCAGACAGTTTTCCGCGAAATTCAATCGAAACCGCCCGGAAGATTAAAGCAAACAGAAAAAGGATGAATCCGAGATAAAACCCTGAAAAAACCGAGGCGTAGACTTTTGGAAATGCCGCAAACAAGACCCCACCGGCAGTCACTAGCCAGACTTCGTTGCCGTCCCAAAACGGAGCGATCGTCCCGAGCATTCTGCGCCGCTCCTCTTCCCCTTTGGCAAAACAATGAAGCGCCCCTACGCCGAAGTCAAAGCCGTCCAGCAACAGATAGCCGGCAAGCAAAAAGACGACGACACAAAACGAAAGCAGGTTGAGATCCACCGGCAGATTCATTTCGCGAGTTCTCCTTCCGCAGGCCCGGTCTGGATTTTTTTAAGAAGAAGAAATGCGAAAAGCAAAAAAAGAAAAATGTAGATTGCCGTGAACAACGCAAGCGAAACGAGAATTTCATTCGCGGAAACCGCTTTCGAAACGCCTTCATGAGTTCGCAGCAAGCCATAGACAATCCAGGGCTGTCTTCCGACCTCCGCCGCAATCCATCCGGTTTGATTGGCAATCTGGGGACCCAAAAAAGCAGGGATAAAAAGCATCAGCAGCCAACGGTTTCTGAACAAAACCCCTCTCCACCAGAAGAAAATTCCGAGGACACTCAGCCCGATCAGCCCCATCCCTACCGCAATCATCACATGATACGATTGAAACACAATATTCAGGGGCGGCCAGTTTTCCTTCGGAAAGGACTTCAATCCCGGAAGCGGCTTCGCCGGATTAAAATGGACCAGCAAACTCAGCATGCCGGGCAGACCAAACCCGAGTTTGACCCGCTCTTCTTTTTCGTCCACCCAACCAAAGAAATAAAGTTTCCCGGGCGCGCTCTCCTTAAAATGCCCTTCAAACGCCGCAAGTTTCGCCGGTTGATACTTGGCAACCGTGATTCCGCTCGAATGCCCGCTGATCAATTGCCCCATCGAGGAAAGGCAGGCGATGACCAAAGCAATCTTCATGCAAGCCTTCGAAAAGTCCTCATGCTTTTTCCGAAGCAGATAATAAGCGCAGACGCTCAAAACAAACCACGCCCCCGCCTGCCAAGCCCCCATCAGGACATGATGAATGCGGTCTAAAAATGAAGGATTAAACAGCATTTGCCAAAAATCGGTGATCTCCGCTCTCGCCAGAGCGCCTTCTCCGACGATATGAAATCCCGCCGGCGTCTGCATCCAGGAATTGGCCGCTACGATCCAGACCGCACTCAGCATAGAACCCAATGCGACCATGAGAGTTGAAAAAAAATGGATTTGCGGACTGACGCGTTTCCAGCCGAGCAAAAGGATCCCAAGGAAACTCGATTCCAGGAAAAACGCGAAAACTCCTTCCGCCGCCAAAGAACTGCCAAAAACATCTCCGACATAGCGGGAATACCGGGCCCAATTGGTCCCGAATTGAAACTCCATGACGACTCCCGTGGCGACTCCAACCGAAAAAATCAGTCCGAAGATCTCGGCCCAGAATTTTGTCATGTCCAGAAAAAGAGGATTTTTGGTTTTCAGATACATGCCTTCCATGAAAACCAATACAAGCGCAAGCCCGATACTAAGCGGGGGATAAAGATAGTGGAAGGAAATCGTTAAGGCAAATTGAATTCGCGCAAGCAGTACGGCATCCATAGAATTTCGCTAATCAGTTTGGAATCACAAAGCCGCTTTCGTTCATTCAACGCCCATGATTCAAACGGTACATAAGGTTTCAGTCGTCAAGAAGGCTGATAACTCTGAAGAGCCCTCATGTATTGTGCCCGTTCAAACGCGCTGGGATCCGGACAGTTTTTCTGGCTGATACTTCCCAGTAATTGGGCGACGGATTCATATTCACGCTCCGTCATCCATTTCTCCACTCCCTGCTGAATCGTCCGGATGTGCTGAATTCCGTATTTCAGGAGAGCGGAACAAAGCAAAGTAACCCTGGCCCCGACCAAAAGCATTTTGATCACATCCTGAGCCGTATGAATACCGCTTGTGGCCGCAAGATCGGCTTTCACGGATCCGTAGAGAATACCAATCCACGTCAAAGGAAGCCTCATGGCGTGGGGAGTGCTCAAAAGCACATTGGGCCGGACTTCCAGATTCTCTAAATCAATATCCGGCTGATAGAACCGGTTAAACAGCACAAGGGCGTCGGCTCCTGCCTCATCAAGGCGTTTTGCCATGTTGACCATACTGCTGAAAAAAGGGCTCAACTTGATCGCGACGGGAATCGACACGGCAGATTTAACCCCTTTTAAAATATCGATATAGGTCTGCTCCACTTCCAAAGCCGTTAAATCCGCGTTTGCCGGAATGTAGTAAACATTCAATTCCAGCGCGTCCGCACCGGCTTGCTCCATTTTTTTGGAAAACTCCGTCCATCCTCCGATGGAAGTCCCATTCAAGCTTCCGATAATCGGAATCCGAACGGACTCTTTCGCCTTTTGGATCAGGCTCAAATATTCTTCGGGACCCAGAAGAAATTCGGAAGGTTCCGGGAAAAAAGTCAGCGCCTCGGGAAAACTCTCCGTCCCGTGCGTCATATGGTAATGCAATTCATGCTGTTCGCGTCTCAACTGCTCCTCGAAAAGTGAATGAAGGACAATCGCGGAAGCGCCCGCGTCTTCCATCCGTTTGATATTCCCCAAATCTTCCGTCATGGGAGACGCAGACGGGATGAACGGGTTTTTCAATTTCAATCCCAGGTATTTTGTGCTAAGGTCCATTCTTTTTCTCCTTGAAAAGCTTATCGCATTAATGATGAAAATTCATGATGCGCCATCCCGAGCCTGGGATCAAGCCGGCGGAGGCTGAACAGTCCCGGCCTCATTGGCGGCGGGGCTGAGTTTTCTCGCGGCCAGGTATTCGTACTGGCTCCAACGTTCGTTGACATCTGCCTGCGCTTCTTTAAACAGCCTCCTGGCCTCTTCCGGTTTGCTTTTCGTGAGCATCTTGAACCGGTTCTCCATGAGAAGATATTTTTCCAGAGGAACCTTCGGCGCAAAAGAATCCAACGCCAGCGGATTCTGCCCCTGCGCGACCCGTTCGGGGTTATAGCGGTACAGCAGCCACTGTCCCGTTTCCACGGCGGCCTTTTGATCCTGCATGCCCGTCGTCATATTAATCCCGTGCGCCACGCAATGGCTGTAAGCAATAATCAGCGATGGCCCATCATACGCCTCCGCTTCCAAAAATGCCCGAAGCGTATGCTCATCCTTTGCTCCCATGGCCACCCGCGCCACATAAACATTGCCGTAGCTCATCGCGATCATTCCCAGATCTTTCTTTCTGGTCGGCTTCCCGCCCGCGGCAAATTTCGCGACCGCCGCCCGCGGCGTCGCTTTGGACATTTGTCCTCCGGTATTCGAGTAGACCTCCGTATCCAGAACGAGAATATTCACGTTTTTCCCGCTTGCAAGCACGTGATCGAGCCCTCCGAAACCGATGTCATACGCCCACCCGTCTCCGCCGATAATCCAAACGCTTTTCTTCACCAGCATGTCCGCGATTTCAAGAAGTTTCCGCGCATCCTGGGAATCCACGACCTTCAGTTTTTCCCGGAGAAACGCCACTCTCTCGCGTTGTTCATGAATACCCGCCTCCGTCTTCTGGTCGGCGGAAAGGATGGCCCTCGACAAATCTTCCCCGATTACGCCGGCCAGTTTCTGAACCAGCTCCAGGGCAAATCCCTTCTGCTTGTCAATCGAAAGGCGGAATCCAAGTCCAAACTCGGCATTATCCTCAAAAAGCGAGTTACACCACGCCGGACCGCGTCCTTCGGCATTCTTGGCCCACGGAGTCGTGGGAAGATTTCCACCGTAGATAGAAGAACAACCTGTCGCATTCGCAATCACCGACCGGTCCCCGAACAATTGTGACAACAACTTAAGGTAAGGGGTTTCACCGCATCCGGCGCAAGCGCTTGAAAATTCAAATAAAGGCCTTTGAACCTGCTGCTGCCGGATACTCGTCACCTTGATTTTCCTGCGATCCATCTCCGGAAGCTTCAAAAAGAAATCCCAGTTTTCCCGTTCCTGCGCGCGAAGCGGAGGCTGAGGTTTCATGTTGATCGCCTTCAAGCGGGTCTCGGATTTATTCTTGGCGGGACACACATCGACACAAAGCGCGCACCCCGTGCAGTCTTCCGGCGCGATTTGAATCGTGTACTTCAACCCCTTCCATTCCGGATCCTTCGCATCGCAAGCTTTAAACGCCGACGGGGCCCCTTCCAGTCCTTTAGCCTCGTAGGCCTTCATTCGTATCGTTCCGTGAGGGCAAACCATCGCGCATTTTCCGCACTGAATGCAAACCGCCGGATCCCACACCGGAATCTCAAGAGCGATATTTCTTTTTTCCCACTGAGACGTCGCGGTCGGATACGTTCCATCCACGGGAAGCACGCTGACCGGAAGTTCATCGCCTTTTCCTTCCACCATGACGCCGAGAACTTCTTTCGCAAAATCAGAAGCCTCTTCCGGCATGGGCGGAATCATTTCGACACTCCCCGAAACCTCCGCCGGAACCTTGACCTCATGCAAATGTTCCAGGGTATGGTCCACCGCCTTGAGATTCATCTGCACGATTTCTTCCCCTTTCCGGCCGTAAGTCTTCACAATCGAGTCCTTAATCTCCTTGATGGCCCGGTCTTTGGAAAGAACTCCGGAAATCGCAAAAAAGCAGACTTGCATCACCGTATTGATTTTTCTTCCCATTCCGCTTTCCTGCGCCACTTTATAGGCGTCGATCACGTAAAATTTAAGTTTTTTCCGGATGATTTGCTCCTGAACCTGTCTGGGCAGATATTTCCAGATTTCATCGGCCCCGTAGGAAATATTCAGAAGAAAAGTCCCGCCGGGAATGGCATACCGGAGCATATCGTAGCGTTCGAGAAAGAACGGCTGATGGCAGGCCAGAAATTTCGCCTGGGTCACAAGATAAATCGAACGGATCGGCTCCGGACCGAACCGGAGATGCGACACGGTAATGGCTCCCGCCTTTTTCGAATCATAAACGAAATAGCCTTGAGCGTAATTTTCCGTATTTTCCCCGATAATCTTGATGGAGTTCTTGTTCGCCCCTACCGTCCCGTCCGATCCCAATCCGTAGAAGAGCGCGCGGAATACAGAATCCGGCTCAACGGAAAATTCCGGATCAAAAGACAAACTCGTATGCGTCACGTCATCCTGAATTCCCACCGTAAAATGATTTTTCGGCTGTTTGGAAGACAAATTGTCAAACACGGCCTTCACCATTGCCGGAGTGAATTCCTTGGACGATAACCCGTAGCGTCCACCGACAATCACCGGAAGAGATTTAAAAGAAGCCCAACCGTTTTTCAAAGCCTCTCCCGCCGCATAAACGCAATCCAGGTAGAGAGGGTCTCCCGCACTTCCGGGTTCTTTGGTGCGGTCCAAAACCGCAATCGCCTTCACGGTCGAAGGCAGGGCCTCAGCAAAACGTTTCACATCAAAAGGCCGATACAGACGGACCTTCAGAATCCCGACCTTTTCTCCCCGCTTGGTCAGATAATCCACCGTCTCATGCGCCGTATCACAGCCGGATCCCATCAGAATCACCACCCGTTCGGCGTCCGGAGCCCCATAATAATCAAAAAGCCGGTAAGCGCGTCCCGTTAATTTGGCGAATTGATCCATCGCCTTTTGAGTGATTTCCGAACAGGCATCGTAAAATGAATTAACCGTCTCACGCGCCTGAAAATACACGTCCGGATTCTGCGCCGTTCCCCGAAGGACCGGATGATCCGGAGAAAGCGCCCGCAACCGATGCTCCGCGATCCGCCGGTCATCCATCATCGCGCGCATAATTTCCTCTTTCAGGACCTCGATCTTCGCCACTTCATGAGAAGTCCGGAATCCGTCGAAAAAATGAAGGAACGGAATCCGGGATTCCAGGCTTGCCACCTGGGAAATGAGGGCAAAGTCCATGGCCTCCTGAACCGATACCGAACACAGCATCGCGAAACCGGTTCCTCGGGTTGCCATCACGTCGCTGTGATCGCCGAAAATGGACAGAGCCTGCGCCGCCAAAGACCTCGCGGCGATGTGAAACACCGTCGGAGTCAATTCTCCCGCGATCTTGTACATATTCGGAATCATCAAAAGCAGCCCTTGAGACGCGGTAAACGTCGTGGAAAGCGATCCTGTCTGAAGCGCCCCGTGCACGGCGCCCGCAGCGCCGCCTTCGCTCTGCATTTCCATCACCAGAGGAATCGTTCCCCAAATATTGGCCTTCCCTTCGGAAGCCCACTGATCCGCCCATTCCCCCATCGGAGACGAAGGGGTAATCGGATAAATCGCGATGACTTCATTCGTACGGTAAGCGACATAAGCGACGGCTTCATTCCCGTCCATTGTTTTAAACGTCTTTTTCATTTTCTCATTTTTCTCCCGGTTCAAATCCATTTCTTGTACTGGCATACGGTTTCCTTTCAATTCAATTTAAAAAGAAGATTGCTTTTCTCATCAATCCCGATTGCATCGAATCTTTTCGAAATCTCAGGCAATGAAATTCAAGAAACGACAAAAAATTTCTGCCGTTATGGGGTATTTCCGATTCAGCCAAGAAGAATTCGCGCGTCAATGACCTGGGCACCCTCCTTCGCCGAGTAAACCAGCAAAGGATTAATGTCCATTTCCGCGATATCTTCCTGTTCGCAGGAAAGCTGGGACAACCGCATCAGGCAATCGGCAATCGCATTCAAATCCGCGGGTTTCTCCCCCCGGACCCCTTCCAGGATGCGAATAGCCCGGATCGATTGAATCATCCGCTTCACGCTAAGCTCCCGCACCGGAGCGAGACGGAAAACGACATCCTTCAGGGCCTCCACATAAATCCCGCCCAATCCAAACATGATCAGGGGGCCAAAATGTTGATCCCGGTTCATTCCGAGAATAACTTCCCGGCCCGGCTTCGCCATTTTTTGAATCAGCATCCCGTCAATTTTTGCCTTCGGGAATTTTTCGGAAATGGCGTTTTTCATCTCGCGAAACGCGGTTTTCACTTCCTCCGCATTCTTAAGATTGAGTTTCACCCCTCCCACGTCAAATTTATGAACGATTTGAGAAGCCACCACTTTCATGACGATCGGGAAACCGATTTCCTTGGCTTTCGAGGCGGCTTCCGTTTCGGAATTCGCAAGCGCATAAGGGAGCACGGGAAAACCGTACGCCTCAAAAACCTCCATCGCTTCATAGGTCGACAAGGCTTTACGCCCGCTGCTTTTCACTTCATTTAAAATCGTTCTCACTCGTTTGGTGTCCGCGCGAAATTTTTTCACTTCCGTTCTCGGACGGTCAATCCACTTCTGGTAACGGACCATGGCGCTCAGAGCCTGCGCTCCTCCTTCGGGAAAAGTGTAATGAGGAACAAAATTGTTTTCCAGAATTTTTACCCCGGCTGCCACATCCACCCCTCCCATGAAAGAAGCGACCAGCGTCTTCTCCGTTGCCTGATCGATGTCCACAACCACTTTTGCCGTTTCTTCTATTTCGGTCATGGCTTGGGGCGTCAAAATCACAAAAATGGAATCCACGTTGGGATCTTTGACAACTTGCTTCAAAGCGTATTCGTAACGGTCGTGCTGGGCATCTCCGATCACATCAATCGGATTTGAAAAATTCGAGGTAGGAGGAAGGACTTTCTTCAAAGCTTCAATCGTCGCAGGACTGATCGTTGCCATCTCAAGTCCGCAACGAACGCAGGCGTCGGTCGCCATAATGCCGGGACCGCCCGCGTTGGTCACAATCGCAGTCCGCTTTCCTTTCGGAAGCGGCTGATTGGCGAACGCAACCCCTAGATCAAACATTTCTTCGACGGAATCCACTCGAAAAACACCCGCCTGAAGAAAAAGGGCGTCATAGACCTCATCGGAGCCCATCAGAGATCCCGTATGCGACTGCGCGGCTTTCGCGCCGGCCAGGGTTCTGCCCGATTTGATGGCAAGAATCGGTTTCGGCTTTGTAAGATCTCCTGTAATTTCGCGCGCCAACTCGATAAATTCACGCCCTTTAACCAAATCCTCGACATACATCAGGATCACGTCCGTTTCAGGATCGTTGCCAAGGTAACGAAGAATATCCAGTTCATTGACATCCGCTTTGTTCCCGACACTGATAAATTTCGAAAATCCGATATTTTGACCGCGGGCATAATCGAGAATGGCGGTGCAAAGAGCGCCGCTTTGAGAAACAAAGGCGATGTTCCCGGGAGCGGGAATCGCCCGCGAAAAACTCGCATTCATGGAAAAACGGGGGTCCGTGTTGATCACGCCGAGACAATTCGGTCCCATGACGGGAATATTGTATTGTTTCGCAAGTTCCGCGACTTCCTGCTCCAGTTTGATCCCTTCCCCGCCTATTTCCCGGAACCCGGCAGAGATAATAACAGCCGCGCGAACCCCTTTTTCACCGCACTCTTTCAGAGACTGGGGAACCGAAGAACTTGGAATAATGAAAATCGCAAGTTCCGGTGTTTCCGGAATATCGGCAATCGCCGGATAGCATTTGATCTCCCCGATCTTGTCGGTCTTGGGATTCACCGGATAGATCTTCCCCTGATATCCCCCGGCCACCAAGTTCGACATAATTGCATAGCCCACGGCCTCTTTCCTACGGGAGGCTCCAACCACTGCGATGGATTTCGGTTCAAAAAGCAATCGGATATCTTTAACCCCTGAAACTGCCGCCTTCACTTCTGGTCCCATGCGATTGATTCTCCTGATCAGGCACAGTACGACTGAACAAAAAACACCCTTAGCGTTTCTTAAATTTCACTCCAAAAGTTCTTACTCAATTGGGCGTCAAGTAATTTGAAGGGCTGTATTTTAATCTTTATTTACTCTTCTGTAAAGCAGACTATGAGAAAAAATCAGCCGTCACCCCTCCAAACATTCCTCAATCGCCTTCAGAAGATCATCCGGTTTGACGGGTTTTTCCAGAACAATTTTCACGGGAAGCCACTCTTCCGAAGCTTCAAATCCGAAAGGAAGATTGAATTCTTTTCGTATCCCCGTCAGGATGATCACGGGAATTTTCCTGGTTTCAGAGCATTTTTTAAGCTGGCGGGCCACATCAAAACCTTCCGTCTTTCGCGTCATCATCACATCCAATAAGATAAGATCGACTTCCTCGCTTTTCGCCTTCTTAAGGCCTTCCTCGCCGTCAGACGCGCACGCGACCACATAACCTTTTGCCTGGAGGGTTTGCGCCACCGCGCTGACAAATTCGGCATCATCATCCACAACAAGAACTTTTTTACTGGCCATCATGGGTCTCCTTGGGTTCCTTATCTAAAAAATGACAAAAATTCCTTATCCTCTTTCAACATTCCGTATCATTTCAAGCAATGAGGAAGGCTTTACCGGCTTATCCAGCACTCCTTTGACATTTTGCCACTTTTGAATCACTTCATTCTCCCGGTCCGTCAGCAATTTTTTCCGGAAATATCCGGTCAGAAAAACAACCGGGATTCTTTTCAGGATTTCATCTCCCCAGATCTGATCCGCGACCTCAAAACCTCCCTGTTCGGTTTTCATCAGCACATCCAGAAAAATCAGATCCGGTCCAAACGCTCTTACTTTCTCCACCGCGGCGGTTTCGTCACTTTCGCAATCCACCGCATATCCGGTCACCTCCAGAAAATTTCTGCAGGCCTCCGTAAAATCCGCGTCATCATCAATGATTAAAATTTTTTTTTAATCACAAACACCGCCTCATCGCCGCAGTCTTATTTTTTCTTTCCACGCGCCGCTTTGTTTTTGGCCATTTTCCGGCATTTCCTGAGAATGCCGGGAATTTTCTCGGGGACCATCCGCACATGAGTTTCGTCATTCACCTGCATCACCGGCGAAAGCCCGCAACATCCGAGGCATCGTGTGATTCCAAGCCCGAAAAGCCCGTCCGGAGAGCTTCCCCCTTCTTCAACCCCGAGTTCTTTCTTGAGTTTGCCCAAAATTCTTGCCCCGCCCCCGACATAGCAGGCGGTTCCCTTGCAAACCTGAATCTGATATTTCGCTTTGGGCTTCAATGAGAAATAGTTGTAGAAAGTCGCCATCCCATAAATATGGGAAGCGGGAACGGAAAGTTTTTTGGAAATAAAATCCATTGCCTCCTCGGGGAGATACCCGAATTCCGTCTGTGCCAGATGCAAAGCCCCCATCAAAGCGCCTTCCCCGTTTTCACGTTGCGCGTTCTGATCGATAAGCCCCCCCAACTTCCGCAATCGTTTTTTCATCTCGTCTTTCTCCGGCAAGCTGATCGTTTGCATGTCCTTCCCCCTGTTCTCCTCGAACAAATCCCGATTAGCGAAATAAATTCACGGCATCCTTCACTTCTTTACGAACTCCCGACGGCTGGCGGGAATGATAATGCGTGTGCAGCAATTTGTGCGATTTTTTCCCGAGAGGCTTTTCCAGAAAATCTTTGTAGATTTTCTGGATATCCGGATTCAGATGAGATTTCCGGATCGCCTTGTTTGCGTCAATCTGATAAAGCCCTTCCGCCCGTTTTTGGTAAACGTTTTTGTCCAAAGGTTCGACATCCCCCCGCAAATAAGGCTGTCCACCGCCACCGATACACCCGCCGGGACAGGTCATGATCTCTATGAAATGATACTGCCGCTTTCCCTCCCGGATTTCGTTCAACAGCTTATGAACATTCGCAAGACCGTTCACGACGGCAATTTTCAATTCAATTCCCCCGACCGGAATCACCGCTTCCCTTATCCCGTCCAGCCCGCGCACCTGCATAAAATCCACCGAAGGCAATTCTTTCCCCGTCACCACTTCATACGCCGTCCGGAGAGCCGCCTCCATGACTCCTCCCGTGGCTCCAAAAATCGGAGCCGCTCCACTCGATTCCCCGAGAGGCGAATCAAATTCGGACTTGGGCAGGCTATTAAACGCAATTCCCGCCTGCTTGATCATCCTCGCCAATTCCCGCGTCGTCAATACCGCGTCCACATCCCGGTAACCGCTCGCGCACATTTCCGGACGGACCGCTTCAAATTTTTTCGCCGTGCAGGGCATAATGCTGACGCTGTAAATTTTCGCCGGATCGATTCCCGCCTTTTCGGCGTAATACGTTTTAATCAGCGCCCCCATCATCTGCTGGGGTGATTTGCAGGTTGAAATATTTTCGAGAAAATCAGGATGAAATTCCTCGCAGAATTTAATCCACCCCGGCGAGCAGGATGTGATCATCGGAAGCTTCCCTTTATTCTGAAGGCGCTCGATAAATTCATGGCCTTCTTCCATGATCGTCAAATCCGCGGAAAATTGCGTGTCAAACACCACGTCAAACCCGAGCATTTTCAGGGCCGTGACGGTTTCATACGTCATGTCCCGTCCGGGCTCATTGTCGAATGATTCTCCGATCGCCACGCGCACCGCCGGCGCGATCTGAACCATCACCACCCGGTCCGGATTTTGAAGATTTCTCCAGACTTCCTCCGTGGAATCTTTTTCAAGAAGCGCCCCGGTCGGACAAACGTTGATGCACTGCCCGCAATTGATGCAAAGACTCTCACCGATCGGCATTTCATAGGCGGGAACCACATTTGTCTTGAAACCCCTATGGGAGAATGTCAACGCGGTCACTCCCTGAACCTCCGCGCAGACTCTCACGCATTTCCCGCATAAAATGCATTTTTCCGGATCCCGGACAATCGCGGACGAAGAAGCGTCCACGGAATGCTTCTTTTTTTCCCCTTCAAAAGCAATCTCACGAAGTCCGAGACTTTCGGCAATTTCCTGCAGATCGCAACTACCGCTTTTTCCGCAAATATTGCAGTCATTCGGATGATTATCCAGAATCAGTTCCAGAAGCATCCTGCGAGCTTTGAGGATATTGTGTGAATGCGTCTGAACGAGCATTCCCTCTTTGACTTGGGTCAGGCAGGACGGAGGATAGTTTTTCATTCCCTCCACTTCCACCACGCAAAGCCGGCATCCCCCAAAAGGACTCAGGACCGGATGATAACACAGCCGCGGGACACGAATCCCCATTCCATCCGCCGCTTCCATGATGGTGCTCTGTTCCGGCACAGTCACTTTTGCCCCATTAATCGTCAGCGTCACCTGTTTGCTCATGACTGAACCTCCTCTGCGTCAGCTGATTCGATTTCTTTCCGGTCGCACCGGAGACATCGGTCCGCCTCAAAAACGGCTTTCTTCTTGGAATAAACTTTCTCCACTTCCTTGAAACTTTTGATTCGCTGGTGATCGGGCAACCGCGCGGGCTCCGGGCGGAACCGGATTTTCACTTCCCCGGTCGGTTCGAGATAGGAAACCTCCTGCCTCATCCCGCGAATCACAAAACGGTTTTTCGCCATATCTTCCCCTTTTAGAAAACGGTCGATCGACACCGCCGCCCGTTCGCCGTCCGCGATCGCTTCAACCACGGTCGCGCCTCCGTTGACCGCATCGCCTCCGGAAAAAACGCCTTCGACATTCGCCGCAAGCGTAATAGGATCGACCTCCACATTGCCCTGAGAAGTGATATCAATCTGGAAATCCTTGGTCGCAATCCCTGAGAGAGCCGGTTCCGCACCGATCGCCATAATCACAACGTCCACATCCATCACAACCTTTTCGTCGGAAGATACCGCTTTTCTTCTTCCGCTGAGGTCAAAATTCCCCTGTCCCATGCGGACACATTCAATCTCGGAAACCCGTCCCCCTTTTCCCTTGATCGCCGTGGGATTGAGTAAAAAATGGATTTTTACGCCTTCCTTCTGGGCCTCTTCAATTTCCTGCGGAAATGCCGGCATGGCGTCCTTCGTCCTCCGGTAAATAATGTTCACCTGCCTGGCGCCCAAACGCAGCGCCGTCCGCACAACATCCGCCGCCGCGTTTCCTCCGCCGATCACGGCCACCTTTTTTCCCGTGATGGAAATCTGCTCCTTGCCTTGCGCCACGCTGTAAATACCGTTCTGCTTCCGGATCCGTCCGGTCTTGCAAGTCTTCAGAAACATCAGACTATTCATCACGCCGGAAAGTTCCGCGCCCGGTATGGCCATTTGCTTTTCCTTCCATGCGCCGACGCCAAGAAAAATCGCCTTGTATCCCTGCTTTTTCAAATCACCCAGCGAAAGATCTTTCCCAATCGCCACTCCGGTTTTAATGGCCACTCCCGCTTCCCGGATTCGATCGATATCTCTCTTCACGATTTTCCCCGGCAGCCGGTATTCGGGAATCCCCAGTGAAAGCATTCCTCCCGGTACCTTTTCCTCTTCAAAAACCGTAACCGGATAGCCTCGCTTCGCAAGTTGATACGCGCAGGAAAGCCCCGCGGGACCGCTGCCCACGACGGCCACCCTTTCTTTCTTTTTTATCCCTTCGCAGGTTTTCAATTTGACGTGAAATTTCCGGCAATAATCCGCTGCGAATTGTTTCAGGCGCATAATCGCCACCGGTTCGTCAAGCTTTCCGCGGCGGCAATTCGCCTCACACGGATGGTGGCAAACCCTTCCGCAAATAGACGGAAAGGGATTCCTCTGTAAAATCACTTCCAGGCTCTTTTGAAACTTTCCCTGCCGGATCAAACCCACATAGCCCGGCACATTCACATTGACGGGGCATGCATGCTGGCAGGAAGCGACAAACAATTCGCCGCACACCACCGCCGGACAGCGCTTCTCCTTGATATGCGCTTCGTATTCGTTCCTGAAATAGCGTATCGTCGATAAAACCGGATTCGGAGCCGTCTGCCCCAGACCGCACAAAGCGGTTTTTTTGATCACTTCGCCCAATTCCTCCAGTTTCTCGATATCCCCGTCCCGACCCTGCCCGCCCGCGATCCGGGTTAAAATTTCGAGCATCCGTTTGGTTCCTTCGCGACAAGGCGTGCATTTCCCGCAGGATTCATCCTGAGTGAAGTCGAGAAAAAATCTCGCGACGTCCACCATGCAGTCCGTTTCATCCATCACAATCAAACCTCCGGACCCCATAATCGATCCCGCGCTCACCAACGACTCATAATCAATCGGTGTATTCAAAAATTGAACCGGCAGACATCCCCCGGAAGGACCTCCTGTCTGCGCGGCTTTAAATCTCTTGTCTTCCTTAATTCCCCCGCCGATGTCAAAAATAATCTCGCCGAGCGTCGTTCCCATGGGGACTTCCACCAAGCCCGTGTTTTTCACCTTCCCGGCCAGCGCAAAAACTTTTGTCCCTTTGTTTTTCCCGGTCCCAATCGCCGCAAACGCCTCCCATCCGTCGAGGAGGATCACGGGAATATTGGCCCATGTTTCGACATTGTTGATCAACGTCGGTTTCCCCCATAATCCCTTCACGGGAGGATAAGGCGGTCGGATTCTGGGCATCCCCCTCTCCCCCTGAATGGAATGAATCAGCGCCGTCTCCTCTCCGCAGACAAAAGCGCCGGCGCCCAAAACAATTTCGATTCCGAAAGAAAAGTTTGTTCCCAAAATATTTTCACCGAGCAGATTCAGGGCTTCGGCCTGTTTGATGGCAATTTTCAGACGCTCGACCGCCAGAGGATATTCCGCGCGGATGTAAACGATTCCCTTCCGCGCACCCACGGCATACGCACCAATGGTCATCGCCTCAATCACGCTGAAAGGATCTCCTTCGATCGTGCTCCGGTCCATAAAAGCGCCGGGGTCTCCCTCGTCGGCATTGCAAATCACATATTTGACATCCGATTTCTGATCCGCGACAAATTTCCATTTTGTCCCCGTGGGGAATCCGCCTCCGCCGCGCCCGCGCAAACCGGACTTTGTCACTTCATCAATCACTCTCCCCGGTTCATAATCGGCCAGCACTTTTGCCAACGCCTCATATCCCCGGACGCAGAGATAATCATCAATCGACTCCGGATCGATCACCCCGCAATTTCTCAGAACAATGCGCCGCTGTTTGGCGAAATAGTCCAGATCCCCGAAAATAAACCTTGATTTGTCCGTCAAAGAGTCCTTGCTCACATAATCATATTTCGCCTCACTTCCGGCTTTCGGATTTTTCTTCCCCGCGAAATGCTTCGCAATGATTTGCTTTGCCTTTTTGGCATCCACATTCTCGTATTTAAAAGGAGGCTGGCCGACCTGAAAGACTTCAACCGTCGGCTCAAGATGGCATCGGCCCACACACCCCTTCTGGCCGATATGGGCATCCCGGATTTTCCGTTTACGAATTTCCTTCCGCAAGACCTCCAAAACGGTCTTCGATCCCGCCGCGATTTCACAGGTGGACATGCCGACATTGATTCTCGTCGATGCGGTCCACTTGTTCAGGTTCTCATGGATGGCTCTCTGTTTGATCTTTCCCAACGATTCTTTAATGTCCTGCGCCATTTCCTCCTGCCTTTCTTGAAGGACTTAAATTAAACTGCCCATCCCGCCCGTTCCATCTTAACGCTTCAAAGTAAACACAAATGCATTTCCGCCGGCTTGCGGCTCAACCCAGACTTTTCCGCCGTGTTTCTCCACAATTTCCTTCACGATAAAAAGACCCAAGCCGGTTCCTTTGATCTTTTCCGCCCCCCGCAAACGGGAAAATCTTTTGAATAAAAACTGTTTCTGATCTTCCGGAATCGGATTGCCGTCATTGTAAAAGCGAACCAGAATCCCGTCTTTCTCATCTTTCAGATCGATTTTAATGAGACCACCCGTCATCCCGTACTTGAGCGCATTGCCAAGCAAATTATTGCACACAATCGCAACCAGGTTTCGATCCGCCTGAAGACGCACTCCGGAAGGCAGAGAACTTTCGATCTTCATATTCTTCGCCTGCCGCTGCTTCTCAAAGCGTTCGATCGTCGGTTTGATAATATGCTCTCCGAAATCAATTTCGGATTTCGCCACTTCCAATTCTCCTTTTTCGATTCTCGACAAATCCAGATAGTTCCGGACCATATTTTCGAAATGATCCAGACTGTTCGCGACCGAATTAACGGCCTTCTGCTGTTTTTCATTCAACGCGCCCAGATACCCTTCTTTGACGGAATAGACATTCATCACGATGGATCCCAAAATCCCCTTCAGCTCATGAGACACGAATCCGATCATGTCCAGGTAACTTTTATTCAACGCCTCCAGTTTTTCATTCGCGATTTTCAGGCGCCGCTCCCGTTCTTCGAGCCGCTCCGCCATTAAATTAAACGATGCCGCGAGCTCGCTCAATTCCGTGACGGGAATCCGGTTTCCCAGACGGTAATTTAAATCGCCTCCGGATATTTTCGAAGTGGCGTCCCGCATCTCCGTGACGGGTCTTGAAATCGTGGACGAGAGAATCAGGGAAAGGATCATCGCAAGCCCCGCGGCCGACAGGATAATCAGAGAAAAAACAAGCAGGAGATTCTTCTCGAGATCGGTAAACGGCTTCTCGAGAATTCCCACGTACAGAATTCCGACAATATTGCCGCGCAGGTCCCGGATCGGCTCATAGGCGGTCAGATACCAGTCCGTCACCACAAACGCGCGGTCAATCCATCGCTCACCGTTTTTGACGACTCGTTCGTAAACTTTGTCGGAAACACGGGTTCCGATGGCGCGATGCCCCTCACGGTCCTGAACATTCGTGGCGATCCGCACATCATCCAGGAAGATGGTAACGGTTCCCACCGGCTTCAAATCATAAACCTGCTTTTCAAAAACAATGTCGGAAATTTCATCGATAAACTTGAAATTCCTGTTAAGGATTTTCCCGCCGAACAAGACCGCCTGCACACGACCGGTCTCGTCAAGAATCGGTCTTGCGCATTCAAGGCTCAAAGCGCTCTCAAGAATCTTCCGGTCTGTCGGACGGGCTTTGGGTGTGGGCCGGATCTCGATTTCCGCTTTCCGGAAAATCCCTCCCCCCATTTTCTCCAACTCCTCTTTGGGAAGGATGCGATGCGCCTGAACTTCCTTCGCGGTCCGCAAGGCTTCCAAAGCGGTCTCACTGCCTGTCTTTTCGACTTCGGGACGGCTGACGAGATAAAGGTAATCCACCCCGATCGTCTTCTTAAACTTCTCAAGATCCGTATCCGGCGTTACCAGCGAAAGCACCAGTCTCATTTCTTCGAACTGTTTCTGGCACATGACGCGAACCGTCTGAAGATCCCGCCACATTTGATCCTGAGTCTTTCCCACCACATATTTCTTAACCACGTAATAACCGAGAACCGAGGAAAGCACGCTCAGCAACAAAATGACTTTCAGAAAAGAAACCAGAATCTCCGTTCTCAGCTTCATCTTTTTCATTTTAGAATCGCCCTTCATCCTCAATTCACGCCGCGCCCAAAAACGGTCCCGTCTTTATTTCTTGCCCTTGAATTCCTCAATCGCTTTCTCAACCAGCGTCACATACGTCATCACGCTCGACCCGCCCACCAGCACCGCGACCATGCACGCATCAAGAATCTCCTCCCCGTTCCATCCCGATTCCAGGCAACGCTGAACCGCCCGGGGAATACAGACCGGACACTTCTGACTCACTCCGGCAACCAGCAAAAGAAGCCATTTTGTTTTCTCCGGAAGCTTGCCCGACCGGGTCACGGCCTCTTTTTCACGCATAAAAGCGGCATACGGGCCTGGAATTTTTTTCTTGATGTTGACCATCAACCGGTTAAATTCCTTCAAGGTCGTTTTCGAATCATATTGCATATCCGCGTCCCTCCCGCATTAGGAAATTTTTCGGATCACATCTTCATATCGCAAAAAAGAGAAAGAAATTCAATCGTCAGATCGATGTTTTTGACCAAAACTCTCGCAGGGACACAAATCGAAGTCGGAGTAAAATTCACAATCCCCTTCAACCCGGAAAGGACCATCAGATCGGCGACCTCCTGACTGTGTTCCACCGGAACGGCAATCACCCCGATATCGACGTGTTTTTTCCGGATCATTTCGGGAGCCCGTTTGAGAGGATAAATGGAGATCCCGTTAATATTCCGTCCGATTTTATTCTCCGCGACATCAAAGGCCGCGACGATTTTGATCTTGTCCCGATGAAACCCGGAATAGCGAAGAATCGCGGTTCCCAGATTCCCGACTCCGAAAAGGGCCACGTGCACCTTCTCCTGCTGAAGCACGAATTCCTCAAGCCGGCTCTTCAACTCCAACGCGTTATACCCGACACGGGGAGTCCCGATTTTCCCGAAGCTGGAAATATCCTTGCGGATTTGGACATCCGTCAACCCAACCATGGAAGCGAGTTGTTTGGAAGAAACCAGAGCCACCTCCTGCTTGATGAGGTGTTCGAGGACACGAATATACCGGAGCGCCCGGCCTACTGTTTTTTGAGATATCTTCATTTTTGCTGAATCGTGAAAGTTGGAACGATTAGAGCGTATTTTATCATTCTCTCTCATGCTGACAAGAAAAAAGTGAAGAATCCGGGAAAATCTTTGCGGTTAAGTAGTCGGTCAAAAGTTTTTTGATGTTTCAGACGGTAATGTCCGGCGAATCTACTTCCGTCACCGGCGGTTCGTTCGCTCCAGCGGCGTCCGACCGCCTGAGCCCTCGCCGTTTGGACCTGGGCTCCGCCCCGGACCGAGCTCCAAACGGCTGCGAGAGCTGACTCCAGTAAGATTTGCCGGACAAGAAGATCGTCACTTCAAATGCACAAAGACTTTGTCGCTATTACTTAGCGCGCGATTTTCAGGGTGAGAATATTTTTTCCATGTACCCGCTGATATTCCACAGACCCGGCAAGATGGCGGACGATATGCATTCCAAGTCCCCCAACAGGTCTTTCGATCAGAGGCAGGGCCAGGTCAGGACCAGGGATTTGGACAGGATTAAAAGGGATTCCATCATCCCGCACTTGGATGACAAAATCCTTTTCCCTTTTTTCAAAACGAATAACGATTTCGTGCCTCGCGGTGTCCCGATACGCATACGAGACAATGTTCACCACAAGCTCCTCGAGGGCAAGATTGATCCCGTGGAGGGCCTCCTCCTCGAGACCGTACCGTTTCCCAAATTCCGCGAGAGCCGACGACAGTTCGGGAAGGCTGGAGAGAGTATTCTCCAGCACAAGGGTCATCTCATTTTCATCTTTTCCATCCGCCGACATCCCGAAAAATTTCAACACCAGCAAGGTGATGTCGTCCGATTGCGGCATTTTCCCTTCAAACAAACGAATTTCCTGAAGCGTATTTTCAATCAGACCGTTCAGAGATTGGGCTGTATGCCCGGAGAGAAAATTCAACAATCGTTCGTCGGAATAAAGCTCATCATTTTCATTACAGGCTTCCGTTACGCCGTCCGTATAAAGGTAAAGAGCGTCCCCCGGCTCCAGGGAAAGTTTTTCCATGACAAATTCGGCATTGTCCAAAACTCCCAGTGCCGGCCCGTGCCCTCCGCGTAAAAATTCCGCGCCCTTCCCCTTCCGAAGAACCAATGGAGGATTATGCCCGCCGTTTGCGTAGGAAATCACGCCCGTTCGGGTATCAAAAATACCGCAGAAAACCGTCACAAACATGCAGGAATCGTTGTCTCTGGAAATTTCCATATTCACTTTTTTCAAAATTTCATCGGGATTCGAAGTCTCTTTCGCGCTTGCCTTGATTAATGTTTTCGTAACGGCCATAAATAAAGCCGCCGGAACGCCTTTTCCCGAAACGTCCCCGATAACAAAACAAAGACGATTTTCGTCCATGAAAAAGAAGTCGTAAAAATCCCCTCCGACTTCGCGGGCCGGCTCCAAAACAGCATAGAGGTCAAATTCACTCCGGGAAGGAAACGGCGGGAATGTTTTCGGAACAATGTTCATTTGAATGTCATGGGCAATTTTAAGTTCGCTCTCCATGCGCTCCTTGATCGCCGTCGTTTCGGTGAGTTCACGGATGTATCGTTTCAACGCCTCTTTCATATAAAGGAAGGAAGCCGCAAGACTGCCCACTTCGTCCGTGGATTTCAGATTGGGCAATTCGATTTCCCAGTTTCCTTTCGCGATATCCTTTGTTGCACGCGCCAGAATTCGCAACGGTTTTGTGATGGAACCCGAAATCAAAATGATGACAACCAGAAGGATAAAAAAACCTCCGCAGGCCAACAGGACATCAATCTGGTTTAAACGGATGACATCGGCCATCAATTCGTCCCGGGGAAACACCACCGCCACCGACCAGCCGGTCGAAGGAACCGGCGCGTAAGCCATCCAGCATTCTTTACCGCTCACCGTACTTCTGAAAGGCACAAATCCCGACTGCCCCCGGATCATGCTTCGCCCCACTTCGCGAAGATTCGTATCCTGTCGGCCTTCCGCCAAACCGAATATCGTTTCATTCATGATAAGGTCTGCGCGAGGATGCGTGACAAATGTTCCGTTGTTCGAGACGAGAAAGGCGTAGCCGGTTTTGGCAATTTTGATGCCGGCGACCATTTCCTGAAGCCAAGTCAATGAGACATCCGCCGTCACGACACCCATGAATTGCCGTTTCTCTCCGATCTTCCGGTAAAAAGGGGCTGAGCAGGTGGACATGGTGATGTTGCCGCCTCCTTCGTCGTAATAAGGCTCGGTCCAGCAAAGCCTATTGAGCTCTTTTGGAATTTGGTACCAGTCGAATAAAAAATACCGATAGTCGTCCCCACCCAGCCAGCTCGATTTGATATCGCGTCCGGAACGGTAAAAATAAGGGGCAAAGTAAAGAGAGGTTTTATCAAAAGCATTGGGTTCAAAAGCGATGGTCGATCCGTAAATGTTGTCATTATTCGCAACCGAGGAATACAAAAGCCGCTTCAAAGTCTCTTCGTCGTAGGACACTTCTTCGAGCGCCTCGGCAAGCGTTTCCGGCACCTCCTGAATCGAATGGAGCACCGTCTCGATTTTCTGCGCGGTTTCGCGGGAAAGATCCCGCGCGCTGGCCTCAACGTTTTTCAAAATCATCTGGCGGGAAACAAAATAATTGTAGCCGAGGACGGCGCCGAAAATAAGACTGCTGCATGCCAAAATAAAAAAAGCAAGTTTAAAAGCAATGCTCCTATTCCTCACAGGAAAGGCCTCCGAACTGGTAAAATTCCTCAAACACGGGAATTTCCCCAATCAACCCGCTTTCTTTCAGCACCCCGCCCGTGCGCAAATAATCCTCCTCCGCCAAAGTTCCCATCGAACGATTCCCTCCCTGCGGCAGGATAACATCCTTCATTCGTTCAAGCATCCACTGCTGATGAACAGCGTTGGCGGGAACGTGAGCTTCCTTCATGCACTTCAAAACAATATCCAGAATTTCCTGCGGATGTTCAAAAGCGTACCGCCACCCCTCCAGGGAGGCCTTCACAAAGGCCTCATAACGCGCGGGATCCTCGGCCAGCGTCTTTTCAACGCCATAAAGACCATCTTCGGGAAAATTTAACCCATAATCGGAAAAGAAAAAAGTCGTGAGTTCGTTCGGATTGTAGCCCGTATTCAAAATGGTGTGATATTCGTTGAACCACATTGCCGACGAGACATCCACTCCGCCCCGGAGAAACAAATTGACCGAATAGGACTGGGGGATGATTGTCACTTGAATCCCGTGCTTTTCGAAAAAAGCCTTCGGCTGAATCCGATAAATTTCATTCCACAGGCCGACTTTCCTTCCCTCCAGATCCTTCGGAGTTTCGATCCCGCTTGATTTCTTGGCAATGAGCATCAATGCCGACTTCTGCACGATTTGGGCAATATTGACCAGACGGATTCCCTTCGCCCGTTTCTCGATTCCGGAGGCAAGCCAAAGCATGGCAACGTCCGCGTCTCCCTTTTCAAGGAAATCATACGGCGAACGATTCGGCCCGCCATGGAGAATCGTCACGTCCAAGCCGTACTTTTCGTATATCCCCTTATCCTTCGCCGCGTAAAAGCCTGCAAATTGCGCCTGGGGAAGCCACTCCGTGATAAAGGTTATCTTTTTCATGGAAACAGATTCCGCCGCAACAAGGGAAGATACCGCACAGCACATGAACGTGACGATCAAGCAAAAAGCTCTCAGCCCTTTCCATCGAAACCTCCGCCCTTGATTAGCCATCGCAGACGGTTCAGGCATTCGGGAGACGCTTTCCCTCTTCGATTTCTTTTTTCTGCATGGCATCAAGATAACGGTCGACTTCCGCAATGCTTTCAAAAATAGGAGTCTCGGGAAGCGCATTGATGATTTCGAAGACCTTCTGGATTTGGGGCTGAAGATTGACCATGATAAATGTGCCGCGGCTGGAAGCGAGCGCTTTCCGGATTTTAAAAATCACACGAACGCCGGCGCTGCTGAGATAAGTCAATCTCTCAAGGTTCAATACCATTGTTCTCGTCTCCGGGACCAAAAGGGCATTGATTTTTTCTTCAAAAGAGGCGGTGGTGTTGGCGTCCAAACGGCCGTCCGGGCAAACAACGTAAACTCCCGTTTCGCGATTTTCGATGTTCACGGTCAGCGCCATAAATCCCCTCCTCTTTTTTGAATCGTTCAGCAGCGATCACCGGAGAACGAGTCCCAGCTCAGAAAATAATTCGGGAGCAAAACTCATTCATTGAATGGCAAGCTCCTGGTCAAACCCCGCGATTTTAAAAACTTTTTTCACCTCCGGCGAAACATGCACCATGGAAAATCGTCCCGTCCCGGTCTCCTTGCAAACCCTGAGGCAAATACGCAAAAAAGCCGACGCGACATAATTGACTTTCTCAAGGTCAAAAATAACGTCCCCGCCAAATTCTTTGATTCTCCCCAAAACTTCACTCTCAAACCCGAGGCAATGCACCGTGTCCAGCCTCGGTTCAAACTTGCAAAACAGTTTCCCCTCTTCCGCGACATAACTGACCATAGATTTCTCCTGTCCTGAATCCTTAAAGATTGCGATTGTATTCTTTTTCAATGGCCGTTGCGTCAAGCGATTCATCAAAATAAAGTTCCTGATTAAACCGCTCAAAGCGCTGATTCACCCGCCTCCGGCTGATGCGTTGGATATTCAAAAGGTGCCGCGCCGTAATATTGTCGGTCGTGATATTCTTTCCTCCGGTTCCGCACCCCAGCGTAAAGGAGGGATGTAACGTATTGTACATCCCGCCGACGGCGCCCTGCGACGCAGGCATATTGACCACCACGCGCCCCGCATTCATCACCAACGCAAACTCCTTGATTTTGGCCTCGTCATTCGAGAAAAGACTCGCGGTGTGACCGATCCCTCCGTGGAAATTCAAGTCGATGCACAAATTGACGGCATGTTTAAAATCTTCCGCGATGTAAAAAGCAAGTATCGGCGCTAAAATTTCGGACGAAATAGGGTAATCTTTTCCGACCCCCCGGAGAGATGCGATCAAAAGACGGGTTCCCGGAGGAACATCCATCCCTGCCATTATTGCAATCTCCGCGGCGGTTTTCCCGATCACCGCCACGCTCATCACCCCTTTTCCGGAATCATACACGATTCGTTCGATCTTCCCGGCCTCTTCATCCGAAAGAAAATAGGCCCCCCTCCGCTTGAATTCACTCACCGTTTTTTCCGCAATCGGCTGCTCGACAACAATGGCCTGCTCGCTCGCGCAAATTGTCCCGTTATCGAACAGCTTCGAAATGAGAATCTGGTCAACGGCAAAAGGGATATCGGCGCTTTGTTCGATAAAAACGGGGACATTCCCCGCTCCCACACCCAGCGCGGGCGTGCCCGAACTGTAAGCCGCATTCACAAGACTCCCGCCTCCCGTCGCAAGAATCAGAGCAAGTTTCTTGTGCTGCATCAGCGCCTGGGTCTCGGCTCGCGAAGTATTTTCAAGCCATTGGATGCAATCCTCCGGCGCGTCTTCACTCAAAGCCGCTTCATAGCAAACACGCGCGGCTTCACTTGAACATCGAATCGCGCTCGAATGAGGCCGGACAATGATCGGATTTCTTGTTTTTAACGCAATAAGAATCTTGAACAGAACTGTAGACGTGGGATTTGTAACCGGCGTCACCGCCAGGACAGGTCCCAGGGGCTGAGCAATCTCAACAATTCCCCGCTCGTCGTCTTCGGAAATAATCCCGACTGTTTTGAGACCATGAATGCTCTCATAAACAAGCTGGGTCGCCACCACATTTTTGATGACCTTATCTTTCCAATTCCCGATTCCCGTCTCTTCCACGGCAAGTTTTGCGAGACGAACACGGTGATTAAACCCCGCCTGATAGACGGCCTTGACAATGCGATCGGTATGCTCCTGACTCAGCTGACTGAAAACGGCAGCGGCAAGCGACGCCTTTCTCATAATCGCGTCTACGTTGACAGGGATGGCAGGCTTTTCGTTCATAACGTTTCTCCTGAGTGCGCCTAGCACTCGAAAACACCGAATCCGACTGTGACCCGGCCTACCCTCTGCCGGAAGCAACTCCCGGCAGGTCGGCCTTACGGGGCAGTTGGCAGTATGCCCTTAAGAAGAACTCGACCGTGAAAAAGTCTATATCAACTCCTGTCATTCGAGAAGTAGTTTTATTGAAAACCTTATCTCCGCAATCTTCCCCGCCGACCGTGAAGTTTTTTTAATCTTAAATTCACCTTCCCTTCATCCGGAGGTGTTAAGGTTGTGATAGAAGGTGAACGGAATAAAAGGTTTCCATTTTTTAGAAAAGCCTTTAAAATTTCCCTGTTGAAAGGAGAACCTCATGAAGCTTTTGAATGTTGTTGCGTGTTTTCTGGCAATACTGATTTTACTTCCCTGTGCCGCACTTGCCGCGGAAGAAGCCGCTCCGCCTGCTCCTTCGCAGACAAAGATCATCGTCGCGGATTTCAATACAGGAGACAAACCGAATAATCTGGACGGAGACTTCGGAGCCTGGGACAAAGACCCCAACGACGACACACAGGGATGCCGGATGTCTTTCTCCGAAGATGACGCGCTGGGAGACAAAACCGGTTATTCCATCCGCTTGGACTTCGACGTGGATTCCCCCAATCCGGCTTACAACGGGCTTTGGATGAAACTGAACGGACTCAACGCAACGCCGTACAACACGCTGACGTTTTACATCAAAGGCGACGCGCAAAAAGGATTCACAAAACGCTTGAAAATAGAATTGAAAGATAAAGCGGGAATGAATGCGGGCTATATTCTCACGGGAATCACGGATCAATGGCAAAAGATTTCGCTTCCGCTTAAAAAATTCCCGAGAATCAAAAACTGGAGCGCATTGAACGAGTTCATCGTCGTGTTTGACGACATCAACGCGATTCCAAAAGAAGGAAGCATTCTTCTCGACGAGGTCGCGTTCGAACGGCAGTAATTGAAAGCCGTCGCGCTTCGCACGGGAAAGCGATTTAAGGTCTGGATCGTTCCCGGACACTAAGATCGGTGGGCGCCCGGCCAAGAGATCGAAGCAATGAAATGGTGCCTTCGATTTGCCTTTCAATAAGATCGTTTTGCCAGGCACGATTCGGATAAATCGCATACTGTTGCCGGTAAGGCACTGGCGTAACGTTCATCATAACGGAATTGGCCCCGGCAAGCAGGCCCCTCTTCCTCGCCTCGGAACTCAACGTCTCAAAAGCCGTTGTGATCAGGATTTTGGATTCTTCCGGATCAATAAGGCGAGCGGCCGCCAGAACTTTCAACACTTCCGTCTCGTAAACCGGAAAGACCTCCGCAAGCGGCGTCTCCGGATGCGGAAGAAATGGCCCGAAGCTGTACATTTCCGCATGAAGATCCCGGGTCAGAAAGAGATCGTCCGCCAAATCTTCCCGGGTTTGCCCCGGCAACCCGATCAATCCACCCGTAATAATCAGATACCCCATCTCATAAGCTTTCCGGAGATGTTCCAGCCTTGTTTCAAGCGAAGAGCCCGGATGCAACCGTCCATAGAGTTCCGGGTTCGACGTTTCAAAACGCATCAACAATCCCCGGGCTCCAGCCTTATACAATTCTTCCAGTCCGCTGATTCCGATCTCACCAAAACTCACAAAAATCAGCGCGGGAGTTTTCTCTTTAATCGTTCGAATCACCCCGGCAAGTTCTTCCACGGTATATCCGGCATTTTCACCGCTTTGCAGGACCAATGCTTTAAATCCGTATCTTCCAACGGCCTCACACGCCGCCGAAACAATCTCTTCAGAACTCATGCGATACCGGGGAAGAGACCGATGATGCAGGGAAATTCCGCAGTAAGCGCAATGTTCGGAACAACAATTTGAAATTTCGAGAATTCCGTGAACACAACAGGAATTTTTCAGATTTTTCTGCCGGAGAAAATTTGCAATTTTGAAAAGCAGAGCCTGCGAGCCCGGATCATCGTGATTCAAAAGATACAGCGCTTCGTCTTTTGACGGCCGGCGCCCGTTCGCGGCCCGGTCAAGAATCAGCCCGATTCGCGAATCGATTCCCTTCCGTTCCAAGTCAACCCGGGAGAGAAGGACATCCACCTCCTGAAGCTCAAAAAATGTTTCCTTCCAGACCGACAGAATTTCTTCCGCCTCCGCAGGAGGAATCTTTTCAATCACATATCCGCCCTGCGCATAGATATAGTCCCCGACAGAAAGCCCGTCCATCTCATTGCGGGCTTTCTTCTCTTCGCCGAAGTAATCGACGAGAACCGTCTTGTCCTGAATTTCTTTTACTCTACCGGGAATTGCATAACACATAAAAGTTTTGAGCCGAAAATCACGGGTTAGTTTTTTCTATTCGCAGTCAAACGAAACAAGACGCAATTCCCGCGCCGGGCTTTTTTCGATATGAAGTTCGGCGGCTTCCAGAACAGTACCTTTTCCGTGCTCTTTGAAATAATGACAGAGAATTTCTTCGTTGATTTCCGTAAAATCGCCCATGACGAGGAAAACTTTCGTCACTTTCCCGGCGTGATTCTCTGCGGCCAGTTTCTTCAGATCCGCAAGCAAATCATTCAAAATATGCATTTCGTGCATGGCGAGAATCTCCTTTTTACAGACTATTTCGCCGAATGGTTTCGGCTATGGCATCCGCGGCCTTTTTCACTTCTTCCGACAATCCTTCCCCAAATTCAACCGTTTTAGGTTGAATTCCGATAAAAACAATCTCCGCGTTTGTTTCTCCGGCGATAATTCCCGTAATCACATTGAGCGGAATTGAATGCGTGCTCAAAGCGGTTTGCGGAATCAGTCCCTCCGGGATCGTTCGAACCTCACCCGCCCTGCCCCCGAAGTCCGCCGCGTCAAAAATCAAAATGCGAACCGGTTTTGAGGCAATCGCCTCATCCACAATATTTTCCGGCGTGTCACCCGCGTTCAAGACCTTGATCTTTTCAAAATCCCGGAGTTTTCCGGAAAGATACGGACCGACTCCATCGTCCCTCCGGAACGAATTCCCCACGGTGATAATGAGGTCTTGATTCGAACGGGGCTTCAGGACTTCGAGAATTTCAGCGGTTAATGAATTTAACATTCAGAAAATGCGCCGAGCAGGAAATGCACGGATCGTAAGCGCGAACCAGCATTTCAAGGCGGTGAGTGATTTCTTCGTCGCTCCGGTCAAGAATTTCCGGAACCAGCTTTTTCATGTCGTGCTCGATATTATTGCAATTTTGACTGGTCGGAATGATACAGTTCGCGTTTACGATTTTCCCATCCCCATCAACTTCATAGTCATGGAATAAAATCCCGCGCGGGACTTCCACGGCCCCCACACCGCGGCCCGCTTTCACGGGAATGGTGCCTTTTTCATTCAATCCGACAACCACAAGTTCCTTATAATCCAAGCCCGCATCCTTGAATTCCTCCAGAATCCTGATCCCGTCTTCAACGCAATGCACGCATTCCACAAGCTGCGCGGCCGTATTGAGATAAGAATTGGTCGTCACCGGTTTAAGTCCGAGCGCGTCGGCAAGGGTCTTCGCCTTGGGCAAGAGTTTTTTGTAATTCAGGTTGACGCGGGCAAGAGCTCCGACCATATAGGAAGCGCGACTCCATTTGGCGTGTTTCGCGGAAGAATGCGAAACGACAAATTCGTTTGTAGCTTTTCGATATTCTTCCTTTTTCACCCTCATCCCGTCCGTTGAGCCGATATCGCCTTCCAAAAAAGGATACTCCTCCGTGTCATTGACAAGTCCCACATATTCGGTCTCCCGCTGAAATTCAGGAAATTTCAAAGTTGCCGCAAGCTCGATCGTCGGTTTCATGTCCTCTTCAAATTTCCGCAGAAGCGCCAGCATGGCATCCAAATCTTTCGGTTTGGGAAGCTTCGTAAAACCTCCCACAATACACGAAATCGGATGAACATGTCTCCCCACCAAAATATCGCAAACATCATTGCAGGTCTTTTTCATCCGCAACGCCCTGCGCACCACTTCATTGTGCGTGTTGATAAGGGGAACAAAACTCTTCACGCCGAGCAGATCCGGCGCCACGAGAAGATAAATATGAAGGATGTGGCTATCCAGAGTTTCAAGATGCAGCAAAAATTTTCTTAATTTCCGAGTCTGCTCGGAGGGGATAAAGCCGATCGCGCTTTCAGCCGCCTGAATCGAAGCCAGCGTGTGTCCGCAGGAACAAATCCCGCAAATCCTTGACGTGATGTGTTGGGCCTCGAAAATCGAGCGCCCTCTCAGCATGCCTTCAAAAAAACGCGGAGCTTCCACAATATCAAGGCGGCACTCCTCAAGCTTCCCCTCCTTGACATTGACCACGATATTTCCATGGCCTTCGACCCGGGTCAGATATTCGACATTGACCTTAACATTTCTTCCCATCGGGCTTCCTCTCCGTATCCTGCTCGCGCGCTTTGTTGTACATGTTCATTTTGTTTTCAACCCAATCAAGAGGGATCCGGTACTTTTCCAAAATGTCTTTCGCCCCATTCTCCGCCGGATTCGTCACCATTCCACGGCAGCCGTAACAAATATTGCCGTTATTCACACACCAGGAATTGCATCCCGCCCGCGTGACGGGCCCCAGACAGGTAATTCCCTTGTCATACATGCATTCATTTTCATTGAGCTTGCACTCCGTGCAAACCGCACTGTCCGGAACACGGTAAGGGATTCCCGCAAGCGCGCATTTCAAGACCTTGACGAATTCGGGGAGGTACACGGGGCAACCGTGCACAAAATAATCCACCGGCACCACCTGATGAACGGCACGCGTCGGAATCGTCTCGAAAAAGCGTGCCTGATCCTGATAGACATAATTCCGGATATCGTTTAGATCAAAGTTGTTTTTCATTCCGTTAACCCCGCCGATCGTTGCGCAAGATCCGTACGCGATCAAAACCTTCGCTGTTTTCCGGATTTCCTTAATCCGTTCGACCGCATGAGGCGTCGTAATGCTCCCTTCAATAATGGCAACATCGTAGTCGCTGGATTTCTCCGACATCACCTCGCGAAATTCCACCACATCGATCGCTCCAAGCACCTCAAGCAGCGCCTCACCCATATTCGCCACCTGAAGCTGGCAACCTTCGCAGCAGGCGAAATCAAAAAAAGCGACCCGTACTTTTCCCATCATCAGAGTGCCTCGTGATTATTCCGTATTTCGTTGTAAGTAAAGACCGGGCCGTCCTGACAGCAATAATACTGCGCGATTTGGCAATGCCCGCATTTTCCCACGCCGCATTTCATATGGCGCTCAAGCGAAACCACAATCTGGGTGTCCGGAATTTCCCGCTTCAGCAATTCCTGGATCACGAATTTGTACATAATGGGAGGGCCAACAATCACCGCGTAGGTTTTTTGGGGTTCGATCTTCACTCCGGGAATCAATCCCGTAATCAATCCAACCTTCCCTTTCCATCCGGGGCCCGCCTGATCCACCGTACTGTCGACAAAAATATCCGGACGCCGCTCCCATTGTTCCAGTTCGTCCACGAAAAGACGGGTTTCGGGGGTTTTGCATCCGAGCAAAATGCTGATTTTCCCAAACCGGGGGCGGTTATCCAGCACAAACGCAATCAAAGAATGAAGCGGAATATTCCCGCACCCTCCTCCGATAAACAAAAGATCAAACCCTTCAAGCATTTTCGTCGGAAATCCCCGCCCGAAAGGTCCGCGAATCCCGACCGCATCTCCCGGTTTCAGCTGATGCATGGCGCCAGTCACTGCCCCGGCCCGTCTCACCACCAGTTCGAACGCGCCTTTTTTAGTCGGTGACGAGGAAACGGAAATCGGCGCCTCGCCAACACCAGGAATTGACACCATGACAAATTGTCCCGGATCATGAGCCAAATCTTCGCGCCCCGGAAGTTCAATCTCGAAATATTTCTCAAGATTGGTCATTTCCTTCGTATTCAGTATTTTCCCCGCCTTCACGATATAGGGAGACTCAAGCAACGACTGCGTCATGACTGTTCCTCAGTCAATGTGTTGATCGTTTCTTTTAAACTGATCTTTGCCATACACGTCCGGCTGCACCGCCCGCAGCCGGTGCAGCTGTAACGCTGGAACCGGTCCACCGGATAATTAAATTTCCGCATATATCGATGCCGCTGCCGCAAGCCCCGCTTTTTCCGGAAATTCTCGCCGCCGGCAACTTTGGCAAATTCTTCGTTTTGACAGCTGTCCCAGGACCGGGTCCTGGAACCCGTCGCAAGGTCCAGATTCATCTCGTCCTGGATATCGAAACAATAACAGGTTGGGCAAACATTGGTGCAGTTTCCACATGCAACGCATCGGCGATCAAGATCGTTCCAGACTTCATTCTGAAAAGAGCGGTTAAAAACCTCTTTAAGCTTTCCGTTCGGAACATTGACTTCGTCTCTGAATATTTTTTCTTTCGCCGCGCGCAAACCGGCAAGTTCTTTCTTTTCCGTCTCGCCCGCATCCGAAAAAAGTCCGGTGCCCCTGACAATCGCTTCGCCCTTCGGCGTCGCAACATCCACAAAGAAACTCCCCTCAAGTTCCGTAAAAAAGAGGTCATAACCTCCAGAAGGCAGGTGGTTCTTCATCACCGCGCAGCTGGCGTAAGAATCACAGTAATCATTGCATTCAAGACCGATCAAAGTGATTTTCTCCATTCGGGCCAGATAATTGACGTCTTGAGGATCCTCTCCCATCACCCGATTCAAAAACTGGATTCCCGAAAGATCACAGGTGTGCACTCCGAAAATCACGAGTTTCTCAAAACCGTTTCCGGAAACGGGAGTCCAGCGAATTGCTTTTTTGTCAAATTCCTGAATTTTTTCGCGCTGCGGCATGAAATATTTTTTGGGTGGGAGAATCGTCGGGATATATTTCAGGGAAATGTCTTTTCCGCTCCGGACCTCTTCGAAAGAAAAATTCCTTACCCCCTTTGCGACAGGAGCCACCACGGTAGCGAAACCGGCGAGCTTTTCGATCAAACGGCCAAGTTCTGTTTTCTTTAAGAGTACGGATTTTATCATATCAACCTTTTAATCGTGAAATATGGTACGATTCAGAGATGGATTTTATCATTTTATTCGCAAGTGGCAAGAATAAAATCGCACAATTTCACTCTTTCGCTTCACCGGGAAGTTACGATAACGCTGCTCCTGAAAGATTTAAAATAAATAGAGGCTCATTTCCGCGCCAAAGACAGCTCACATAATAGTCGCGGGGATGTACATCCTCGCATTGAGATTCGGAACGGCACCGGTTTATGCCACCAATGAAAAAATCCCGGATGGTTGCGCGAAAAGCTTATAAAGGATCCGGTACTCCTCCGGGAATTGGAAAGTAAATTCGTTTATTTCGATAAGTGGAAGGCGGATGTTCTATTCGGGACACCTGCCTTTTTTATTTTACGCACGCACACCAACCACGGCAGTTGGCTCTCCACCCGCCGGCGGTTCATTCGTCCGCCAAATTGCAAATCACATTGGCCAATCCATGAACCACCTGAGTATAACCGGCATAATCCAGCGTATCCGGAGTATCGGTTCCCTGATGGTAATGGGGATTCCGGTAGGGCACCGTATCGGTAACCATCACGGCCGGATAACCATGCTTCCAGAACGAGGAATGATCCGACCATCCGGCACCGGAAATAATTCTCGGCACAATCGCGCATTCCAGGGGAAAATTCGCGGTCGATTTAAAATAGCGGGCAACTTTTCCGGCAAGCCCTCCGGAGGGAATATTTCCGACCACCGCGATGAAATCTCCGCGGTCCGGATAGAAAAATTTGAGCGGGGGCGGATAGTTTTGAGTCCCCGGTTTTTCGGTATAATACCCCAGAGATTCAAGGCTCAACATCGCTGAAATCCTTTTCTTTTTCTTAGCCAGTTCTCCGGCGTAAACCCGGCTCCCCATCGCTTCCGTCATAAAGAAGGGGGCCTCTTCATTGACAAACGCAACAAACCGGATTGAGCGCCGGCATTTTAGCCCCTTGAGTTCTTTTGAAATTTCAAGCAAGGCTCCCACTCCGCTCGCATTATCATCCGCGCCGGGCGAGCCGACCACAGAATCGTAATGCGCGCCGATGAGGACAACCTCTTCCCTCTTTTCATTTCCCGGAATTTCAATCCAGAGATTCTCACAATCCATTCCTTTGACCGCATAAGATTGGGAACCGACTCGAAATCCCTGTTCGGTCCAGACCGTTTTAATATATTCCGCGGTTTCCTTAAGATTAATCGGGAGAGAAACATTTCTCTCCCCAATCGTCCCGGCAAGCACGCGGACATGTCCGCGAAGGTTTTGTTCGAGTGTCTGCGAGTCCAGATTCAAAACCGGAATCCTCTTTTTCATCGCGGGATCGGGCAAACCAATCTTCCGCATAACGAGAAATAATCCTACCGTTAGAAGAAAAAGGCTTATCAGGAGAAAAACGATTTTCTTAATCACAATCTTTCAAGGCAGTGAAATCTTAAAGTTCGCAAGGACGAGAGCCAATCCTCGATTGATTCATCAGGATTTTCCGTAAGAGATCATATACGGCAGGACATAACCGAAAAACCAGTAGAGAAAAAAAGGAAGCGCCATTCCAATGACGACGGCGGCCCAAATCAGAATTCTCTTTCCCGCCCTGGTTTTCCACATCAGGAAAAGAATAATAAAAGAAACCGCAACCGCAATCAAACCCCCCATCGACACTCCTCTCAAGCCGCATTTGCCGGTTTCTTTTTAATTATAGGCTCCCCGGTTCCGATTTGCACGCCGTTTGTGTGAGCTCTCGTCCGCCACGCTTCAGACTGTGCCCAAAATCCGTCGCGATAGAACGGCCAAGCGAGCGGATCATTAAATCAACGCAGACCGTGCAATCGGAAGGGCGGTCATTGACACAAATTTTGTTCGGATAAATCTGATAATGCGCCCGGAATTTCTGCGGTGTGAAATTCGGCATGATGACGTTCGCTCCGCATTTGAGGGCCATCTGGCGTCCTTGCGGATGAATACTGCCGATTGCCGTCGTAGCCGGAAGATGCGTGTTTTGGGTCATGATGCGGGCCAGCGCAACCATTTTCAGAGTCATCGCGAGAGAACCGCCAGTCACGCTTTGAAACGGCGTGTCGGGATGCGGAATAAAAGGGCCGATCCCGATCATGTCAAAATCAAATTCTTTCATCAGCAAAATATCATCCGCCAGCATTTCCGGCGTCTGCCCCGGCAACCCGACCATGCTTCCGGATCCCACCTGATAATCCAACTCCCGCAGCCATCGGAGACAAGTTATTCGCTCATCGTAAGAGGAGTCCGGCTTGAGTTTTTGAAACAGTTCGCGGTTTGACGTTTCAAATTTCAGCAGGTACCGGTCGGCCCCGGCGTCCCGCATCGCGCGATACTCTTCATACGTTTTCTCGCCGACACACATCGTGATCGCGCAATCCACCTGATCCTTAATCCCACGGATCAAATCGCAAAGCTGATCGATCGTATCGTGCGCATCTTCGCCGGACTGAAGCACCAGTGTTTTATAGCCGAACTCCGCCGCCACTTTCGCGGCCGCAAGGATTTCATCTCCGCCCATCCGATAACGTGCAAGTTTTGAATTGCCTCGCCGAATCCCGCAATAACCGCAATCCCGCCTGCAATAATTCGAAAATTCAATAATCGCCCGTTTATGAACCGCGTCGCCGCAATATTCTTTCCGAATACGATCCGCCTCCTCATACAGAGCTTGAGGATCCTCTCTCATAAGCCATTCGATTATTTCCCGCCTATTCATCCTCCCGTACCTCGTTAAAAAACCGGCAAAACAACCGGCGTAATTCTTCATCTTGAAGTTTGAATCCCTCGCCGCAATAAATCACCAGCCCGTAGTTTTCGTTTAATTTGATTCGCCGGGACGGATGGGAAGGCGTCCGGTCCAGGATAGACCCCGCGAGATAAGACCATCTCTTTCCGATAATCCGCGCAAGCTGAATGCAAGCGCCATAGCGCTGTTCGAGCGCGTATGCGGCTTTCTCAAAATTCACCAGAGGCTCAGAAATAGAGGTCCCGCTCTCCGCGTTTGATTCGTTCATAATACTCCATGAATTTAGGATAGATGGAAGGCATCCGGTCTCTGACCTGGCCGATTTCTTTCTCGAGAACCTTTTCTCCCGCCAATCGCGTCTTTTCGCTCGCAAAATCATCCAGCCATTCCCGGTAAGTCAAGACCGCGTTCAGCTTACAAAATTTCCCTTCCTGCCCGCTTCGCAAAAGCTCCATAATGCATTCGCCCGTTCTCCCGCAGCGGTATCCCGCCGTGCAAAAAGACGTGATATGCCCCATCTCGGCCAGCTCCCCGACGACTTCGTCAAGACTGCGCGTATCTCCGAGAAAAAACTGCTGTCGATCCCCTTCCTGCGTCTCGCCCTCAGCACTGTACGCCCCGATTCCTATTCTGGTCGAAGCGTCCGTTTGCGTAATCCCCAGTGAAATCGCTTCTCTCCGAATCCGGGCGTTTTCTCTCGCCGTCACGATCATGCCCGCGTGCGGAACCGCAAGCCGGATCACCGTGATAATTTTCTTAAAAGTTTCATCATCCACCTTACCGGGCGAACGATCCGCGTACGGCGTGTTAAACGCCGGTTCCAACCTGGGGAACGAAATGGTATGGGGACCGACGCCGAATTTCTCCTCCAGCTCTCTCGAATGATAAACAAGGCCCATCACCTCGAAGCGCCAGTCCGAAAGGCCGAAAAGCGCTCCGATTCCCACATCGTCAACCCCCGCTTCAAGCGCGCGATGCATGCAGGTCAGCCTCCACGCGTAATTCGCTTTCAAAGTTCCTTTCGGGTGAAGGCGCTCGTAAGTTTTGTGGTGATAAGTTTCCTGAAATACCTGATACGTGCCGATTCCGACTTCATTCAACCGGCGGAGTTCCGCAATCGACATCGGCGCGGCGTTGACATTGATCCTCCGGATATTGCCTTCTCCGACCCGCGCCTTCATTTTCACGTCATAAATGGTTTTGATCGTCGAAATCATGTAATCCACATCCATCCGGGGATGCTCGCCGAAAACCACGATCAGACGTTTGTGCCCGATTTTTCCGGCCAGGACTTCCGCTTCCTTCCGAATCTCTTCAAGATTCAGCACATGACGTTTCGTGTTTTCATTGTCTTTCCGGAATCCGCAGTAAAGGCAATTGTTCACGCAAAGGTTCCCGATATAAAGGGGAGCAAACGTCACAATCCGGTTGTCGTAGACTTTTTTCTTCACCTGAAGCGCCGTCTCCCGCATTTCCCCGAGGAGCTCGTCATCCGTGACGTGAAGCAGGGCCGCGGTTTCATCCGGCGTCAGATTCTGTATTGATAAGGACTTCGCGAGAATCTCTCGGACCTGCGCCCGGTCCGGATTCCGGTGCGCCGTTAATTTTTCCTCAATTTCATCATCGGGGATAAAATCTTTTCCGCTGCCAAGATACTTGACAATTTCGTCTTCGCGGATTCTTTCATTGATCCATACGCTCTCAGGCTTCAATTCAACTGCCATTCCGAATCTCCTCCCTTGCATCAGATTTAGCCTGCCGATACGCCTCCAGCGCCGCAGGAAAAGGCTCAAGCACCCGTTCAATCACCCCTTGTAAAAATGAGATACAGACGCCGTAATTTGTAATAGGCACTCCCACCTCCCGAGATTCCTGAATTCGCGCCAGCATTTCTCGGCGCGTCAGCATACATGCACCGCAATGGATGACAAGCTTATAATCCGAAAGGTTCTCAGGAAAATCACGACCGGCGCAGGTTTGAATATTTAAATCGGCGCCGGTGTACTGCCGAAGCCAGCGGGGAATCTTAACGCGCCCGATATCATCCTGAATGGCATGATGACTGCAAGCCTCCGCAACGAGCACGTTGTCCCCCGATTTTAAATCTTCGATTGCGGTAACGCCGCGAACCATCTCCGTCAAATCCCCTTTGTTTCTGGAAAACAAAATGGAAAATGTAGTGCACTTCACGCCGGACGGCGTATCCGCCGTCATTTTCAAAACCACTTGAGAGTCACACACAACAAGATCCGGCGGCCGTTTCAAATTTTCAAGGACGTGACGGTATTCCCGCTCTTTCACCGCCAGCACCGCCGCGTCATTGTCGAGCGCGTCTCGAATCGTCTGAACCTGGGGCAGGATCAACCGTCCTTTGGGCGCCTCAAGATCGATCGGGATAATCAAAACCGCCAATCCGCCCGGCGGGAGAAGATCCCCGATGAGTGCCGCGGAGCTCAAAAAATCATCGGGGCAGACTTCGATTAAATTCTTTTTTAAGGCACGGACACATGCATCGCGTCTAACGGAATCCAGGCTGGAACAGAAAATAATCCTTTCCGATTTCTTTCTCAATGCCTCAAGCCATTCTTCCGAAGGAAAGCCCAGATCCGTTTTGTTCACCACGATAACAAGAGGCGAGTTTCTTTTCCGCGCCTCCTCCGATATCGCCTCTTCATCCTCCGTCCAAATCCCCGGCTCAACGATCAACAAAACAACGTCCGAACGGTCCAATATCTTTTCCGTCCTCCCCAGCCTCGCTTCAGCGAGGTCGCTCGCGTCATTCACGCCTGCCGTGTCCAGAAAAACCACCGGGCCGACGGGCAAAAGCTCCATGGTCTTCTCCACCACATCCGTCGTGGTTCCCGGAACGGGAGAAGTAATCGCGACATCCTGCCCCGCGACGTAATTGAGGAAACTCGACTTCCCCACATTGGTCCTGCCGAAAAGGCCTATTTGAAGCCTCAAAGATTTCGGGGTTTTATTCATCGCGATATCCCAGGGCATTTAGATTTTGCGGCAGGAAAACTTTTTCCACCCGTTCCCGCCCTATTTTGCTCTCCAGAAATTTTCGCAAATCTTTCTCTCCCGCCGCTTCAAATTCCTTCAAAAGCTCTCCGGCCTTCTCATATCCCAGTTCGGGAAGAAAAAGCGTCACAAGACTCCGGCTCCGGGCCGAAAGTTCGGCGCATCGCCGGAAATCAGCCGTAATCCCGCCTATATGTTTCGAGAATATTTCATTCACGCGGATCAAGACCCCTAAAGATTCAAGCAAGGCATGCGCCAGGAGCGGCATAAATTCATTGATTTGAAACGTTGCCCGGCTGGCCGCCTCCGTCACGAGAAAATCGTTTGCCATGACTTTGAGCCCCGCCTGAATCACCGTTTCCAGAATCACCGGATTGATTTTCCCTGGCATGATGGAGGAACCCGCCTGAAGTTCCGGGAGGCGAATTTCGCCCAAAAGCGCCGAGAGCCTCAGATCATTGGCGATTTTCACAAGATTACTCGCGTGGGCCTTTAAAATCCCGGAGACTTCGACAAAAGGATCGGTATGGGCCGTATCGCCGGTAATATTTTCAGCCCGTGCGAGACCGAGACGCGTCACCTCACGAAGCTTTTCCGCGACAAGAAAAATATAGCGGCGCGGCGCCCCGAGGCCTGTTCCAATCGCCGTCCCTCCCATATTGACAACCCGCAAACGCTCTTCGCATTTGAACACCCGCCAGCGATCTCTCCCGATGGCTTCCGCGAATGCGCCGAATTCCATCCCCAACGTCATGGGAACCGCTTCCACAAGCTCGGTCCTTCCGATCTTAATAACTCCCGAAAATTCTTTTTCTTTTCCCTGGAACGATCCCTGAAGCTTAGTGACGGCATCGCTGAGATTTTTCAGTTCAAAAATCGCCGCGATCTTTAACGCCGTCGGATAAACGTCATTGGTCGACTGATGTTTATTCACTTCCTCCAAAGGATGGACCACGCAATCATCGCCTTTTTTCCCGCCTAAAATCTCGGCGGCCCTGTTTGCGATGACTTCATTCACCGCCATATTCGTCGAAGTCCCGGCGCCTCCCTGCAACGCGTCCAGAGGAAATTGATCCGGGAATTTCCCCTCCTCTATTTCATTGCAAGCTTCGAGAATCGCTTCCGCTTTGGCTTTTGGAAGGTACCCAAGTTCTTGATTCGCGAGGCAAGCCGCCCGTTTGACTTTTGCAATGGCACAAATCAAACCTGGAAACACACGGTTTGAACTCACCGTAAAATTTTCCAAAGCGCGTTGAGTATGGATTCCCCAATAAACGTCTTCCGGAACCTCTTTATTCCCAAGAAAATCATGCTCCAAACGGTATTTCACGGACTAAATCCCTTCCGCGCGCGCAGAAGTTTTCGCGAGCGCTGATTTCACGGACACGCCTTCCAGGGCGCCCAACCGCCCCGTCAGCGCTCCCAGAACATCCGTCGTAGCGTCGACAATCAACGTGATCACACAGCATTTTTTTTCGCGGTACGGAACACCCGTGCGCGCCACAATCATTTCACCGTATTCCGAAAGAAGATGATTCACCGAATCAGCGACTTTCTTCCGGTCTTCGATGATAATTCCGACAAATCCCATTCTTTTTTCCATTTATCTCTCCCCGTTTTCACGGTAATTCCTCGTCGGTCCGTCGAAAGTCTTCTACACTATCGGCCGATCAAAGCAGCGACGCGTCGCTGGGCCGGAGCCTTAAATAAAAATCCCAGTCCCGCCGGGAAGCGAAACTGGGATTTTATACAATCCGTCTGTTTTTTATCGCCCCCTCGGCTTCAGGATGTCCGTTCCCTGTTCCTCAGGATAAAGATTTTACAATTCTTAAGTCACTAATCAAACGTCAAGAAGTTCACAGAACCATTTATTTCTTTACATTCTCCGCGATCATCCTCAAAAGGACTTCTGGCTTGATGGGCTTTTCCAAAACAGCACGGACCGGCAGCCATACTTCATCCGGTTCATATTTAAAAGCGACGTCCGTTTCCTTGCTGATCCCCGTTACGGTAATTACCGGAATTTCCTTCGTCGCGGGATCGGTGTGCAGTCTCCTCGCAATATCAAATCCTTCGGTCCGGTGCGTCATCATCACGTCCAGCAGGATCAAATCCGGCTTTTCTTTCTCCGCTTTTGCGTATCCGGATTCTCCGTCATCGGCAAAGAGCACTTTGTAGCCTTTTGCTTCAAGCAGCGTTGAAACGGCTTCGCGAAAGTCGGAATCATCGTCCACCACAAGGATCTTTTTTGCCATTGCACACCTCCTTCAGGGCTACGATTCTATGCGTTTCCCTTCCGTATTTCAACAAATGCTTGAAAAATCGGAATGCTTCACCGCTTGTAAATCGGACGCGGCTTGTAAGCGGTATGCAAGAGGTGATGGGATTTTTTCCCTAGGGGCTTCCCCAAGAACTCATTGTACAGCTTTTGAACGTAAGGGTTCTCATGCGAACAGCGGAGAACGCTTCCGTCGTCATCGCCGTAAATTCCCCTGGCCCTCGCGGTCCGCAGTTCATCCGTCACGCCGTAAGGCTGCCCTCCGCCTCCCACGCATCCGCCGGGGCACGCCATCACTTCAACGAAATGATACGGCGCCGGCTCCTTCTTGCGTTTCGCCTCGCGAATTTTGTCCAGCACATACTCCACATTCGCCAGTCCGTGCGCGACCGCGATGCGGACTTCCTGTCCTTCAACGGAAACGGAGGTTTCTTTCACTCCTTTCAGGCCCCGGACACTTTCGAACTCAACTTTCGGAAGCTTTTGCTCGGTGATCAGAAAATACGCGGTACGGATCGCCGCTTCCATCACTCCTCCCGTCGCGCCGAAAATAACTCCGGCGCCGGTGTAATCCCCCAGCAAATGGTCGGGATCTTCCTCCGGCAGATGCGAAAAATCCAGCCCCGCCTGTTTGATCATTCTCGCAAGTTCACGGGTGGTGATCGCGATATCCACATCCTGATGGCCGGAGGCGAACATTTCATCCGTCCGGGTGATTTCGTATTTCTTCGACGTGCAGGGCATGATCGAAACCATCACCATTTTCGAGGGATCGATCTTTCGCTCTTTCGCAAAATACGTTTTCGAAAGGGCCCCCACGATTTCATGCGGAGATTTGCACGAAGAAAAATGTTCGATCATATCGGAATGGAACTTCTCCATAAAATCCACCCATGACGGGCAGCAGGTTGTGATCAGGGGAAGCGCGCCTTTTTTATTCACAAAACGCTCTACGAATTCGGAAGCCTCTTCCATGATTGTCACGTCCGCGCCGAAATTGGTGTCAAACACGGCTTCAAACCCAAGCCTGCGCAGCAGGGCATACAGCTTCCGGGTCAGATTGGTTCCAAGAGGAAAACCGAACGCCTCCCCGATGGCCACCCGCACCGCCGGAGCGATTTGGACCACGCAGTATTTTTCGGGATCTTGAATCGCCCGCCAGACTTTCGCCGTATCGTCCTTTTCGAAAATAGCCCCTGTCGGGCAGTGAGCGGAACATTGTCCGCATTGAACGCAGGGAGAATCCGCGAGTTTGATGTCGCCCGCGGGTGAAATCCTCGTATGAAATCCCCGTTCCAGAAAAGACAGGGCCCAGACATTCTGGATATCCTGGCAGACTTCCACGCAACGGCCGCACTTGATGCATTTTTGAGGCTCGAGCACAATGGTCCCCGTCGAATCATCCGGCGGAATTTCTTTCACGAATTTCTCGAATGATTCTTCGCGGATTCCGAAGTCCGCCACCAGCTTCTGAAGTTCGCAGTTATTATTTCTGCCGCAGGTCAGACAGTCGTTGGGATGGTTGGACAAAATAAGTTCCAGAACCGTTCTTCGGGTTTCCACGATCTCGGGATCGTGCGTCAGCACTTCCATTCCCTCTTCAAGAGGCGTCGTACAAGAACGGAGCATTTTATTCAGTTTTTTCACCTTCACCACGCACAACCCGCATGACGCCGAAGAAATCAAATCAGGATGTTTGCAAAGCGTCGGAATGTTGATCTGCACCTGCTTTGCCGCGTCCAAAATCGTCGTGCCGGCTTTGACCTCGACCGGAATTCCGTTAATAATCCCTTTCACCATGAAAGCTTCTCCTTCCAAATCAACTCAATATTTATTTTCGAATTAACCTCGCAAAATTGCGTTCGGCTTGCAAGTCTCAAGACAGAGTCCGCAGCGGCTGCATTTCGCCTCGTCGATCACATAACCTTTTTCCCGATTTCCCGAAATCGCATCCGACGGACAGTTCCGCACGCACAATCCGCATCGCTTGCATTTATCCTGAATAATCGAATAACGGAAAAGCTTGCCGCATTTTTTCGCGGGACAGCGCTTCTCGATCACATGCGTCCGGTATTCCTCTTCAAAATAATTCAGCGTCGAAAGCACCGGATTGGGAGCCGTCTGTCCCAGACCGCAAAGCGACGCCTTCTGCATCGCGAACGAAATCCTTCGCAAAGCCGGAAGGTGTTCTTCGTTCCCTTTTCCGTCCGATATCTTCTCAAGAAGATTCAAAAGCTGTGTCCCTCCGATCCGGCACGGGGCGCATTTCCCGCAGGATTCATCAACGCAGAAGCGGAGATAAAACTTGGCGATATCCACCATGCAATCGGATTCGTCCATCACAATCATTCCGCCGGACCCCATGATGGAACCGATTTTCTGAAGGTTCTCGTAACCGACCGGCGTATTGAAAAAATCTTCCGGAATCACTCCCCCCGAAGGTCCTCCCGTCTGAACCGCCTTGACTTTCTTCCCGCCTCCGGCCCCGCCGCCAATGTCAAAAACAATTTCCCGGATGGAAGTCCCCATCGGAACTTCGACCAATCCCGAGTTCTTTACTTTTCCGGTCACCGCAAAAACTTTTGTTCCCTTGGACGTTTCGGTCCCGATCCCCGAAAACCACTTCCCGCCCTTTAACAGGATCGGTGAAATATTCGCGAGCGTCTCCACGTTATTGATCACCGTCGGCTTGCCCCAAAGCCCCTGAGTCGACGGATACGGAGGCCGAGGTCGCGGATACCCGCGCTTGCCTTCGATCGACGCGATCAATGCGGTTTCTTCACCGCACACGAAAGCGCCCGCCCCCAGACGAATCTCGGCATCAAAACGAAAGGTCGATCCAAAGATATTTTCCCCCAGAAGTCCGCAGGCGTACGCCCGGTCCAGGGCTTTCTGAACTCTTTCAATCGCAAGCGGATATTCCGCGCGGATATAGAAATACCCTTTCGATGCGCCGGTCACAAAACCCGCGATCGTAAGCCCTTCAATCACCGAATAAGGATCTCCCTCCAGAACGCTCCGGTCCATGTAAGCGCCGGGATCCCCTTCGTCCCCGTTGCAAATAACGTATTTCTGATTCACTTTCACATTACGGGCCAGATTCCATTTCAACCAGGTGGGATAACCCGCCCCGCCTCGTCCGCGCAATCCGCTAACTTTAAGCTCCGCAAGAACTTTCTCCGGATCGTTTTGCTCAAGAACTTTGGCTAAAGCCTGATACCCGTCACGAGCGATATAGTCTTCAATGCTCTCCGGATCGACAGCGCCGCAATTTCTCAGCACAATTCGGCACTGTTTCGCGGCATGATGGCAGACCAAATCGCAGACGCATTTTCCGCCGCAAACCGTTTCGGCAATAATGCGGGGGATATCCTTTTCCTCAACCTGCCCGTAGAGAAAATCGTCCGGCAAAATCCTCATGACAATTCCCTGATTGTAAACCCCCATATCCGCCGCGCGAATGAGCTGAACCTTCTCATCCATCTGCCTCTCTCTCAGTTGATTCCGGAACGCGTTGCAAAAATCGCGAGCCTTGTCCACTGAGCTGGAATTGGTGTCCCGTATAAAAATCCTCTTAATCATAACAACCCCGCTTCCCCATCGCTCTGATGCACTTTAAGGTCATAGATATGATCATCCATCAACATTTTTCCCCGCACATGTTTTTCAATAATTTTATCCGCCGTCTCGGAAGTCACCTTTCCGTAAAAGACTCTGGGCATTCCTTCCACATTCACTTCAACAAGAGGCTCGGCATAACACATCCCGGCGCAACCGCATTTTTTGACATCGATGTCGAGGTGATGTTCTTTCACCTCCCGGCACAATGTCTCAAAAACCTCCTGAGCTCCGGCGGCAATCCCGCAGGTACTGCAGCCCACTTTGATCCAGTCTTTCTTCCTTTTTCCGTATTCCTCTTTGATCCGGTTCAGATCTTCTTTCTTTAGACGATTCATGGCTTTTCCTTATGCCCTCCGTTACCGCCGTTCTCCTCTGCCGCATATTTGGAAATAATTTCTCCGATTTCGTTCTTCTTCACTCCCTGATAGATTTTCCCGCCCACCGTCAGCACGGGAGCCAGTCCGCAACATCCCAGGCAACGCACCACTTCGACCCGGAACATCCCGTCCTTTGTCGTCTGCCCTTCCGTAATCCCGAGCACCCGCTCGAGCTCATTCAAAAGAATGGGCGCTCCCTTGAGATAGCAAGCCGTCCCCATGCAGACCGAAATGGTGTATTTGCCGGGCGGCTCCAGTTTGAAGTAATTATAGAAGGTGATCACTTCATAAATGCGGGCCAAAGGAATGTCCAAATGCTTGGAAAGCTCCAAAGAAACCTGCCTCGGGACATATCCGTATTTGCTTTGAATCCGGTGAAGAATCATGATCAAATTTCCTTCTTTATTTTTCCAATCACCGGCAATTTCACTGACATCTTTTTCCAACTGCGCTGCGTCCATCTTTATGGCTCCTTCAATAAGCACTCGGCCGGTTTTCACGCCATGCGCTTAAAACCACCCGTGCGAATGATTAACCAAGATATATCAATGCAAATGACAATTCCGCCAACAGCCGGCTTCGAACCTATTCAATGCCCGTTCTCCGGTCCAAAGCGTTCACCATGTAAATCACCGTCTCAAGTTCAACGCCCACATTCACGTTGTTGATGACAAAATCTTCAGGAGTGTTCAGTCGAATCGGCGCAAAATTTAGTGCGCCGCGAATACCGGCCGAAATCATCACATTTAAAACCTCCTGCGCAACAATATCCGGTACCGCGAGAATGCCGACCTTGATTTCGCTTTTCTTCACAAAATCCGCCAATTCTCCCAAAGGCAGAACGGGAATATCTGCGGTTCGGTCCACTTTTGAGGAATCCACATCAAACGCGGCCGCAATTTCGATTCCCTCTTTCACGAAAGCCTTGTACTTCATCAGCGCCGTTCCGATATTTCCCGCACCGACCACAATGACGCGCTGAGATTTGTTCTTCCCGAGAATCTCATCCAGCTTCAGGATCAAATCCTCGACTAAATAGCCGCCTTTTTTATTGCCCGACAATCCAAAAATCGAAAAGTCCTTTCTCACCTGAGAAGCCATTACCCCGATCCCATCCGCCAGATTATCGGAAAACACTTTAATACAGCCCATTTGTTTAAATCGGCTGAGGGCCTTTCGATACATATAAAGCCTTGAAACACATAATTTATTACTAACTTTCATTTAATGCTCCTCTTTTCACAATAACCTGTAAAATCATACCATTAAGGGTCGTAAAAATCAAGTTTTAAATCATTTTAGAGCAAAAAGCTTATAAATCTGAAAGAGTCGCTTCAAACTTTCCTAATTCATTTTCGAGAATCTCTTCCAGGGGAAGCACCTTTCCATTTGGAAATTCGACCCGATACACCTCCCCGCTAACCAACGACCGGCTCGCAATGGAATAAATAAATTCGCAGGCCGAATGGACTTTCCATTTGTGAATCAAATATTTTTTCTCAAAATGCCGGGCGGCCTGCTTGCCATTATATGAAACGCCGTTACGAATAAAGGTAAAATGAGATTTTTTTAACGCCTCAAGCAGGTATCTTATTTTTAACGATTCCAGTCGTGAAAGAGGTCCTCCTTTTTTACGCAGCTGGAGGGCTTCCTTAAAAAGTAAATCCTTTTTCAAATCTTCCGAAGAAAGGAAAAGATTTCCGGAAATTCCTACCGTTTCTTCCGAAAATGCAATTCCCCTCAAACCTAAAAACAATACCGGCAATAGCAACAAGAGCCGTGAAAAACTAAAGGCTTTCGGATGTTTCATAGCCGCGTTCTTCAGGTTTGCAGAGACTCAGATCCGGAAACCGTCTAAAAATACTTTCATGAAAAAGATAATCGAGATGCTCATTCGAACGGGGAGAAAATCCCGTCACCTCTTCCCAAACGGTTTTATTTTCCATGCAGAAATACACAAACACCTTTTCCCATCTCTCGCGAATCTGCGAATAAATACTGCGGTACATTTTCGTCCTCAGCGGACGAAAATAACGCTTCTTCCCGTCAAGCCCGGGAACAAGCTCTCCCGACGCGATCGCCGTCCGGGGAAAACGGCGGTGAAGCGCTTTTTTGAGGGCCGGCGGAAACCGGAAACTGCCCAGGCTGATCCACATAACAGCCTCCTCCGGAACCGCCGACTGAAGACGCTGAATCAGCGCCCGGTATTTTTTCTCCCAATCCTGAACATGAAGGATGGGATCAAAATGAAACCCGATCCGGTATCCGTTCAAATGGGCGGCCCCTGCCGCTTTGAGACGGGCTTCCAGGGAAGCGGCGCCGAATTCTTCTTCACGGATCACCTCTTCCGGATTGAGCGACCATGAAACCACCGCATTCCCGCCGGGAGAAGGAGGCAAGTGTTCAACAAAGTCCGTTTTTGTTTTGAGTTCCAAAATCATTTTTCTCCCGCGGCACCAATCAATCAGTTCCCGCCCCGTTCCCGTCAACGGATCCAGCGCCAGACTGTCCGTCAACTCCCCGGTCCCGATCCGAAAAAGCCTTCCCGGCTGACTCAGCATTAAGTTTTCCATTTCCCGTTCCGCCGCGTCAAGATTGGTATAAATCGTCAGGAAGGGAGAATCCAAATAATTCTGCAGCACGCAGTAGCTGCATTCCATCGGGCAATTCAGCTGTGAATTGATGACGTAATAACGGCAGCAAAGATAACTTCGTTCGGTCCCGGGACATCGCTTGACCAAAGGCCCTTTAAACCGGGTAATCCAAAGACGCCGTTTTGCAAGCGCCGGAGAAATTCCCTTCGAGTTTTCCAGGAATTTCGTGGAATCCTCAACCTTCGCGCAAGGAACTCCGGGAAGATTTCCCAATATCCGCCGGGCCAGAGGCGTGTTCTCCACCTCCGTGTCCAGATAAATACGCTCAAAATTCCATCGGTTCATGGTTTTCTTTCTATCATTTCCAGAAACTGAATTCCGCAGGACTCGCTTTCATCCGCTTTCAGCAGCAAGGCAATCTCGGCACCCGCTTCTTTTCCGGCAACCGCCACAACCGTTTGTCCCGCCCCGATCAATCCCCGCCCCAAAGCCTGCCGGGCGATATTGAAACACACGCGCCCGCCGGTTCCAAATTGTTCCGCGATTTTCCTTTCCCCTCGCCCCAACGCCGAAATCCCGAAAGTCTTTGTGAGCCAGCGAGCCCATTTTACGGGAAGCGGAAGCGTCCGGTCCTCGAAAACAATATGCCCTTTTCCCGACAAACGTTTCCGGATTCCTTCTCGAAGACGAAGCTCCGGCGGCACTCTTCTCTCACGATGCGTTGCCACGATCAGACGGACTTCTTTTGCGCCGATCAAATCCAGCATCGCCTCCGCAGTAGCGCCGGTGGTCGATGCCATAAGAATCGGAATGCGAAGCAGCAGGGCCCTTTCCAGGGCTTTTTCCAAAACAGCGGATGTCATTAGAAATCTCTCGAAGGAATAATAAGCTTTCCGGCCGATCTTGTAAAGAAAGCCTGCAAAGCCTCAGCGGGTTTGCACGTAAATCAGAGAGGCCAGTTCCTGATCGGCGGAAAATTGACTTTGTCCGATCCGGAAAACACAGGAGGGAAACTTTTGGACCAGTTCGATTTCGGTTTTGGGGAAAACACCCATGGCGATCATTTTACGCAACGAATAGCGGTCGCGAGTTCCGATGCGAACGACCTCGGCCCGCTCGCCCACCTTCAAATCCGGCAGTGGAATAATTTTCTTATTTTCATTCAAGGTTTTGCCCATCCCGGGATCTTCGGAAGTCACGGCCCCCTCGCAATTCTTCCGTTTTCCCCGTCGCCCCCAAAAAGCATTTAACTTCTTCCTGAAATCAAAACGTTCTCTCCATTGAGTCACTTCGGACTCGGGGACTAATTCAAAATGACAGCGGGGGCATTTGATCAAACTGCAATTCTTGAGAAGCACACATCCTTCACAAACAGACCGCCCTTCACTTTCCGAAAATTCAAAACCACATAGACTGCATTTCATAATACAAGCCCCGTTTTCAGTAAGACCCAATTCAGCAAATAAGCAATCCCAAACGACAAGCATAGTACAAAACCGGAAATCGCAACCGCTGTTTTCCAGCCACGCTCCTTGATATTCATCAGAAATTGCGCGATGCAGGGGAGAAATAAAGTCAGGGTCACGCAGGCGATCAAAATCTGATTGCCGTTCAGGACGCCCTGCCGCCTGAGATCATAAAGGCCCGCCACGCCGTAATCTCTCCTGAAAAAGCCGAAAAGAAACGCGGCGGCCGATTCGGAAGGCAGTCCCAACAGGCGCACCGGACGTTCCAGAGCGGCAATCGCCAAATCAAATGTACGCGTCAACTGCCCAAGCCAGATCAGGAAACTTGCCAGAAAAAACAAAGGGATCACCTCTTCAAGATACCACTTCACCCTCGCGTAGGTTTTAACCAAAAGGTTCGAAAGGTTCGGCAGACGCAGGGGAGGTAGTTCCATGTAAAACGAAGGCCTTTCGCCGGGCAGCAGGCGAGCGCTGCAAAATCCGGTGACCAGAAACACCATACCGATCACGATCCCCCAAATCGCCAAAGCCGCCGGGTGACCGCTCAACAACGCGAAAATAACTCCAAGCTGAGCCGAGCAGGGGACCGCCAGAGCCAAAAGAATCGTTGAAATGACACGCTCCCGTTTGGTGGGCAAAGTCCTCGTCACCATCGTTGCCATGGTGTCGCATCCCAGTCCCAAAACCATCGGAATCACCGCCCTTCCGCTCAAGCCTATTTTTTTGAAAGCCCGGTCCAAGAGCATGGCAAGCCGCGGAAGATATCCCGAGTCCTCTAAAACGGAAAAGACCAGAAAAAACAGCGTTACAATGGGAAGAATCAGGGCAACCGCATAGCGCAACCCCAACGTTATGACTCCGTATTCGCCGGTCAAAAGGTCCCTCAAACTCTCCCAGGGAATCATTTTCGCCGAAACGGAAACAAAAAAAGGATTGAGAAATTTTCCAAAAACAGTCCCTTCGATAAAACCCACGAGAGTCCCCGCCCCGAATTGCCCCACAAACTTATAAAGCCCGAAGTAAAGAACAAGCAAAAGAAAAGGGATCCCCGTGAAAGGTTTCATTAAAAAACGATCCAAATGGAAAGATTTTATACTGCGTTTCCCGGTGATCTCGAAAGCCTGGGAAGCCATGCACCTCGCCATCGACCGCTGCTCGCCCGCAATTTCATATTCCAGATTCTTTTCGCGGAAGCATTCGCGCGTTTCAAGCGCCCCTTCAAGGAACCGGACCGCCTCCGGCGTTTTTTCGGAAATTCTCCGTTTGATTTCCTCGTCTCCTTTTAACAGCAATAAAGCAAGGCATCTTGACGACATGTGCCGTTCATTCGGGACAAGCGCTTCCAATTTCCGGAGTTCTTCCTCAAAAGAATAACGGAGAACGGGAACTCCCCCTGCGGTCCCGAGCAAACCGTGAGAGAAACGTTTCTCGATAATCTCTCTCAGCCGGTCAATCCCCTCCCCGGAAGTCGAAACCGCCGGAACGACGGGGATCCCCAGCATTTCTTCAAGCAGGAAATGGTCGATTTGAACACCGCTCGCTCTGGCTTCATCCATCATATTCAAGACCAGAATAACTTCCGGAGAAAGCTCGATCAATTCAAATGTCAAAGGCAGCATCCGCTCCAGATTTTTAGCGTCCATCACATGAATCACGAGATCCATTTTCTCATTGATCAAGATTTCGCGGGCGACATTTTCTTCTTCACTCAAGGGGATCAAAGAATACATCCCGGGCGTATCGATCACTTCGAAACTCCGCTTCCCGATCTTTGCCTGACCGCGCAGGATTTCAACCGTCGTTCCGGGATAATTCGACACCGTCACGTAACTCCCGGTCAGATCATTAAAAAGCACGCTCTTCCCCACGTTCGGAGCCCCGACAATGGCAATCTTCCCGGCCTGGCCCGCCCGCGCCTTTTTAAAACCCGGCAAATCCGTTTTCGACTTCTCTTCCGACGTCATGAAAAACAGCCCCCCGTCCCCCTGACAAACATCCTGGATCTGAAAGCAGGATTGATTCTTACTAGGATTTAATCTTGCGTGATTATGGTATCAAACGGGTGGATCAAAAGCAAGCCGTCCGGGCCCGGACGAAGGTGGGACATACAGGCAATTCGGTTCTTCACCCAGGAAATTCCCCGATTCCTGATAGGCGCGGGCCCGGCATCCGGAGCAGATTTTCTTATGGTCACATTCGCCGCATTTCCCCTCCAGGGATTCCTCGTTCCTAAGCTTTCGAAGGATGTCGGAGGCTCCCCAGATCTCATTCAGGGTGCCCGCCCGCACATTACCGCAGGACAGAGGAAGGTACCCGCAGGGGAAAACGTTTCCGTCATGCGAAACAAAAACAATTCCCGTCCCCGCAAGGCACCCTTTTGTCAGCGAATGGAAAGAACCGTGCCGGGAGTTTTTCAAGGAAGGGTCTTTCTCTTCCGAAAGAATTCTAAAATAATGCGGCGCGCAAATCGGCCGGACGTGGAGCCCCCCACGACGGGAAAGTTCATGAACGCGGCGAAGGGTTCCTTCATATTCCTGAGGAGTCAGCTGATACGTCGCCTCAATCTCCGCGCCGCAACCCACGGGAACAAGAAGAAAATAGTGCAGACTTTTCGCTTGAAGCTCAAGCGCCATCCTGAAAATCTCCTCGACTTCCTGTACATTATGGCGGGTCACGGTTGCGTTGATTTGCATCGGCATCCCGAACGATTGAAGGCTTTTAAAGCCCGCCATAGCGCGTTCAAAGGACCCCGGCATCTTTCTGAACGAGTCATGGGTTTCCTTTTTCGCGCCGTCAAAACTGATGGAAACCCGGTGAATTCCGGAGCGGGCGATTTCAGAAGCAACGTTTTCCGTTATCAAGGTCCCGTTTGTCGCAAGAGCAACCCGAAGATGTTTTTCGACGGCAAAGCGCATCATTTCAAACAAATCCGGCCGAACCATCGGCTCTCCGCCGCTCAAAACAAGCACTGGCGGCGGATCAAAATCACGGGCGAGCCCTTCGATGAGTCTGAAAGCTTCCTGCGTCGAAAGATCCTTCCGCGAGACTTCCCGGGAAACTCCAGACCGGCGGCAGTGAACACATTCCAGGTTGCACGCCTCGGTCGTCTCCCAAAATACCAGCCGCAAGCTTTCGTTTTCGTTCAGCAAATCCCGATCTCCTCGTCGGTAAGATAGCAGGAAGGATCGGGCGCCCACGCATCTCCCGTCGCAATTTCCGCGCGAACCCGGAGCGCTCCTCCGCACGCTTCAAAAAACCGGCAGCTTCCGCAGCGGCCGCGGATAAAATCCTTTCGTCGCCGCAATTTCCCAAGAAGAGGATCTTCCGGGTTGCTCCATATTTCGCTAAATTTCCGCTCCCGGACATTTCCCAGAGAATAATGCGTCCAAAACTGATCCGGATGAACCTCGCCCCGAGAGTCGATGCAGGAAATCCCGACCCCGGAAGAATTCGCCCCCCCTCCATTCCAGGCCAATCGTTGATAAACAGAATCCGCGGAGGGGGACCCTTTGCCCTTCAGCTTCAAATAAAGATAGGGGCCGTCCGCGTGATTATCCACCGTCAAAACTTCAAGCGGGTATCCTCGCCGCAAAATGGCTTCCGTTTTATCAAAAATTAAATCCACTTTTTCTCTGATTCTTGAAGGCTTCACGCAAAAGATTTCCTTTCCCCGTCCGCTGGGGACCAAATGATAGAAACAAACGCGGCGGATCCCCTCTTTTACGACCAAGTCAAATATCGAATCGATTTGATCCATCGTCGAATCCGTCAGTGTCAGTCGAAGTCCGGTTTTCTGCCCCGCGGCGATCAATTGCCGGATCCCGGAGACCGTCCGTTCGAAAGCTCCGGAAACGCCTCTGAAATCATCGTGAACCGCCGACATTCCGTCCAGGCTGACGCCGACATAAGAAAACCCCACCGATCGAATCTTTTTCGCCATCTCCCGTGAAATCAAAGTCCCGTTGGTGGAAAGAACGGTGCGCAACCCCTTCGCCCTCGCATAAGACGCCAAATCAAAGAGATCTTCTCTCAGAAGCGGTTCACCCCCTGAAAATAAAACAGCAGGCACTTCAAACCAAGCCAGATCGTTAATCAGCTTTAGAGCCTCCTCCGTTACAAGTTCTCCGGAATCTCTCCCGGCACCGGAATCAGTATAGCAATGCCGGCACCGAAGATTGCAGGCCCGCGTAATATTCCACACCACTACCGGTTTCCTTTGAAAAGCGGTTTTGGGAATCTCATAGGCCTCTTCCCCGGTTTTAAGTCCGTAGACCTCCGCTCCGTATCGATGAAGGACCGCGCCGGATACCTTCCCGCAATATAAATAGCTGACGTCAATCACGCTCTGATTCTCTCCTTTAAATCCCGCGGCATGCTAGAATATTCCGCAAGATGGTGCATCCATTCAAAAAAAAATTTCCTGAGGCAATTTCGACAATTTTAACAAAAGCAGTCTTTCTTTTCGTCCTCTTCCAAAATCCGGAAAGCCCCGGGACTCTTTACGCTCAAGGTTCTGTTCTTAAAGCGGTCCTGGACGCTTCCAAGTCCATCGTCAGCATCACCGCGGAAGCCGGAGGAATTTTCGGCGACCGGCCTCAAGGAGCTTTTGACAAATCCACCGGACGGATTCTCATCTTCCGGAAAATCTCCCCTGTTTACCTGTCACGCACAGGAGCCGGTTTTTTCATCGATCCTTCAGGCATTATCGTAACTAATGCCCACACGGTCCAGCAAGCCGGACGGATTAAAGTCATGCTCTATGACGGCACTCAAACTATCGGGAATCTCATTCATCTCGTTCCTGAAGCCGATCTCGCCTTCATCCGGATCACGCTCTCCGTTCCGGCTGCTCCCGTCATGCTTTCCGATTCCGACCGGTCAAAACTGGGTGATTCCGTTTACACGGTCGGCAATTCGCCCGTCATCAAAGGGAGCATCAGCGGAGGCCAAATCAACGGCATCGGTACAAGCAAAACAGCCCAGCCCGGAGGAGGAAGCGGTGCCGCCTTGTTCCAAATCAATTTCAGCCTCTACCGCGGAGACAGCGGCTGTCCCGTATTCAATCAACGGGGAGAAGTGATCGGACTCATCAGCGCGCAGACCGCCCAAGGCGCTCTCACCTATGCCATCCCGTCAAATCTGATCCGAAAAAGCTATCAGGAGTTCCTGGAAAAACAATCGGCCGCCCCGAAATAAAAACACATTCCGGCCCGGAAATTTTTCTCCGGAATCTCCCGATATCAAATCGATTGCAATTTCGAAAGAATTTCTTTCGCCCTCGCGTGCGATGGCGAAATACTTAAAACGGTCTTCAAAGACTGTTTCGCCTCCTCCACTTTTTTCTGAGCGAGGTAAGCGAGTGCCAGTCCGAAATGCCCCTCGGTATTATTCCATTCTTTCTCAACCGAAAAACGGAATTCCCGCGCGGCATTATCCGAATCCCCTTCGTTCAGATAAAGGTTCCCGATATTCCGATGAAAAAAGGCCTGCGTCTTCGGAGAAGAAGCGGCCTTCATCCCTTCCGTGAAAACAAACAAAGCCTTCTCCCGATCTCCCCGGTTGGCAAGGCAGATGCCCAGCAATCCGCAAAGGCTGGAATCCTTTTTTCGGTTCTGAATCACGTCCCCCAGAATCCGGACGCACTTATCCCATTCCCCCTGATGATAATAAATCTCCCCAAGCTTCTGGTAACATTCCGGCGAAGAACGCAATTGACATGAAATCTCCAGATTCCGGGCGGCTTCTCCGTAATTCTTAAGCCCCAAATAGGCCAGACCGAGGTTTTTATGAATTTCGGCAGGCTGGGTGTTACTGCCAAAATTCGTGACTCCCCGCTTGCGCTCTTCCGGAATCAGTTTTAAAGCCTCCGTCAAGCATTCAACCACCCGGTCATACGCCCCTTTTTGAAAGTACCCATAGGCGAGATTTGTCAGCAGCGTGGAATCTTTTTCCCCGGTTTCCAGAACCTGTTCATAGTTTTTAATCGCATCCTCCATCCGTCCCTGCATCATCTGGATATTGGCAAGATTCGACTGAATATCTTTATTGCCGGGATCCAGCGTCAGAGCGCCGCTCCAGGCATGGTAGGCCCCCGAATAATCCCCTTTCCTGAAATAGGCATTTCCCAGAACATTCAGGGCCGCAATCTTCGCGCCGCGATCCTTGGGCAACCGGAAACGGGGAAGCGCCTGGGTCAGCTCCGAAATCGCTCCGTCATAATTCCCCATTTTTGAATTCAACATTCCCATATCGTAATGCACCCTGGAATTCTTGTCGTCCAATCCGCTCGCCGCCTTCCACGTCCGGAGGGCATCCTCAAACTTCCCGAGCTTGAAATAAAAAACCCCCAGGGCGTAATAAAAGTCGAAGGGCTGATTATTCGCGGAGAATCTCAGATAGGCCGAGAGAAGCTTCTGAATCACACTGACGGAAAAAACATCCGTTCCCTGTTTAAAATCAATCTCTCTCGTCAAAGTGATGATTTGATGATTGTCGGAATCGAACCGGGTTGGAATCTGCCGCAAAACAACCGGCGACATGATCGTTTCAGGCTGAGGCGTATGGATTGCGCCGAAGAGATGCCCTAATTCATGGACCAGAACTGTTTCTTCCTGAACCCGGAACAATGGCATTTCCGGATACCGCAGCACGGCATAACCCGAAAAAGGCCTGGCAATTCCCAGCGAGTCAAAATCCCTGACTTCCCCGCCCGGAATCAAATCGGGGTCAAGTCTTGCCAATCCGATGATAAGATCGGCATCCCCCAGAGGGAAATGATTCTGCAAATCGTCGATCAAATAGTTCATTTCCCGCTGGGACTCCCGGGGGTTCCAAAGCCAGTAGGTCAAAACGCGGAGCCGGATCTTGAATTCGGTTTCAAAAATTTTGGATGCATACGCCAGGCGCCGCTCAAACTGGCTTTTCCACTCAGGGCTGGTTTTAAATTCCGGAGTGACCGCCACGCCCACTTTCACTTCCCGAAGCGGCAGGGACTCCGCGCTCACCGGAGAACCGTTAAAAATCAGAAGCCCTCCCATTAAAAAAATCGGGATAAAAAACGCTTTGAGATTTTTCATGATACCTGGGTCCCTCAATCTTCTCCCCCGCCCCGCAAAGATTTTATGGCAAATAAAATCTTAGCAGGTATATTATATTCCGAAAGTCGAAAGGGAAAGCGGTTTCGCAAGTACTAAATATTTCGCCAAACATGAAAGCAAGCTTTAACCGTACGCAATGAAAAAAATCCCGAAATACTTTAATCTGCTTTTAGTCCTGTGCAAGACGCACATCCGCTCCTCCGATTACCGTTCCGTCCTTGGCGCCTTGTGGAGTTTTGTAGGGCCTTTGCTGACGTTCACGGTTCTCTACTTTATTTTCGTGGAGCGTTTCGGCCCGCACATCCCCCAATTCCCTTCGAAGCTTCTGGTCGGAATCATTCTGCTCACTTTCTTCAACCGCATCGTTCACGCCATGTTCCAGGCAATCAGTTACAGCCAGGGAATCGTCATCCACTCCCTAACCCCTTCTGAAATCATTTTCATCTCCGCGCTTTCGGTTCCAATCATCAAATTCGCCGTTGAAATCACCCTTTTCATCACTGTCACGGTGCTTCTCGCGTCACATCAGATCCCCAACATTCCGCTTCTGCTCGCAATCGCTTTTCTATTCCTTTTGATGTCCACAGGCATCGGCCTTCTGCTTGGGAGCTTGAATTCCATCGCCTCCGACATAAACGAAATATGGACGGCCCTCGCTCCTTTGCTGATGTTCACAAGTCCGATCTTTTATTCTCTGGATATGCTCTCCCCGTGGGGAAGGGCCTTCGTGTTTTGGAGTAACCCGCTTACCCCTTACATTCTATGCTATCAAACCATTATTGCGAAAGAAGCGGTTCCTTATTTCAGTCACCTGGTTTACCTGCAAGCCCTTGTTTACGCTCTTATAATGCTTGGGATCGGCTTCCTCTGCTTTAAAAAACTGGAAAAACAAATCATCGAGACATGACACCAAATCCTATTTTGAAACTTGATAAGATCGGAAAACTATTCGGAGTCTATCAGGTTCAGAAAACCCTGTTCCGGTTAAGCCAGAATTTTTTCCGGGGCAAGCCGTTCAAAAAAGAGCTGTGGGCGCTCAGAAACATTTCATTTGAGGTTTTCGAAGGCGATAAAATCGCCGTCATCGGCCGGAACGGCGCGGGAAAAACAACCCTGTTTCGAGTTGCCGTCGGCATCTATTCCCCCACCGAAGGGACCGTCGAAAAGCAAAAGCCCCTGATCCCTCTTTTTAAATACGGCATCGGGATGAATCCCCATCTTCCGGTTATCGATAACATTTACATCCTGGGCGCTTTTTACGGCTTTTCCGTCAAAGAAATCAAAATGAAACTGCCCGGAATATTATCCTTTGCCGAGCTGGAAGAATTCCCGTATATGCCGGTAAGAAATTTATCATCAGGACAGGTGCAACGCCTCAGCTTTTCCGTTTTCATGCAGACTGAAGAACCTTTCTTGGCTTTTGACGAAAGTCTCGCTCTCGCCGATTTCCGGTTTCAGAAAAAGACAGGCGATTATTTCAAAAACCTGATGAATTCAAACCGGACGATTCTGGTGGCCTCTCACAGCCTCGGAGCGTTACGACAATATTGCAGGAAAGCCATTTGGCTTGAACAGGGCGAAATTGTCGAGATGGGAGACACAAATGAGATCATCAACAAGTACGAGAAATTCTGTCTCCAGATCCCTCCGGAATCTTAACCGAAAAAACGGTTTCTATTTTTTCTCTGACGCGGTCCGGAGCCCAATCCAGAGTTTTATTTTTCCCGTTGGCCGAAAGTTTCTCCCATAACGCCCGGTCACGATACAACCGGACGACTTCAGCGGAAAATCTTTCCGGAGTTTCCGCAATCAAGGCGTGGATTTCATGCGTAAGCCCCATGCCCTCCGCGCCAATGGAAGTCGTCACCACCGGAAGGCCGTAAGACATCGCCGTCCCCACCTTTCCTTTCATCCCGGATCCATACCGTAGCGGGCAGACAAAAACACGGCACTGCTTCAGATGCCAGGACAAATCCGGAACGTATCCGGCAACGATAATCCGGTCCGATGCTAACGCCCGGATCCCGGCCGAAGGATCATTCCCTGCAATATACAATTTCACGTCCGGGAGATCCCGTGAAATCATCGGGAAAATTTCGGCGCAAAAGAACTCCATCGCATCCGCATTGGGCGAATGCCAGAAATTCCCGACAAAAAGCAGATCCCGGGTTTTTTCGAAAGTCTTCTCGCCTGCAACCGGAACGTGAATATTCGGAATCACATCGACGGAGTCTGCGGAAATCCATTCGGCGATTGATTCCTGATCCTTTTCCGTCACCACCCAAACCCGGTCGCATTTCCGATACAACTCAATCTCTCTCTTTTTTTCGTCAACCATTCGAGATTTCAGCCTCTCATCCCCTTTCACCCCGGCTTCCCGTAATCGTCTTTGGAAATCAATATCCACCGTATCGGCAATCACAAAGGTAGCGGGAGAAAAACGGCGGATCAACGGAAGATAATATTCGGCCAAGCTCCAATAACTCAGCAGCGCATAATCAAATGAATGTTCCTTGAAAAATTCTTCATAGGAGATGGAACGGGCACAGTCCTTGGGAGAGTCTGCCGCCTCCAGCGCCTCTTTATCGTACGGATAGACCTCAATCCCGGAATCTTCCAAAATCGGCCGGTACCGTTCCTCAAAAATCCCGTCCCGGGCTATGAAAGTAATCTGGAAATTCATTTCTTGCAAAATTCGAAGGATTTGGAAAAGACGGAGAGACCCTGAGGCCCGGTCAAACATGGGAAGCTGGTGAAAAACAACGAGAATGCGTTTTCCGTTGCCCCGCCGGGAAGCGGGAAAAAGATTCCCCTGGCTGGAAGGATGCTGCGCTCCCAGCGCCTCTTTCCATTTTTCGAAGAATTTCGTCCGATTGATGGTTTGAAACCGCTTGACCCCTTTGCGAAGGTCCCTGCCCGCCGTGCGCCCCTCATGATGCATCACGACACTCCTGGGCTGATAAAAAACCTTATAACCCCGTTTTCGGATTTCGAAACAGAGATCGGTATCTTCGTAATAAGCCGGCGCGTATCGCGCGTCAAAACCGCCGATTTCCTCCCAGATCTCTTTCCTCACCATCAAAGCCGCCGCGGAACAGTAATCGACTTCACGGAAAAAATTGTATTTCGGATCCGCGGGGTCATCTCCGTTCCCGTAATTGCAAGCCTGCCCGTCCGAGAAGACAATCCCGCCCGCTTCCTGCAATCGTCCGTCCGGGTACACAAGTTTCGCGCCCACCGCTCCGCAATCTTTCCGTTCGCGCAAAGTTCCGATCAAAGCCTCCAGCCAGCCTTCCCGCACCTCCGTATCATTGTTCAGGAAGACAATATATTTCCCTTTCGCCTCCTTCGCGGCGCGGTTACAGGAAGCGACAAATCCTTTCCTCCTCCAGTTTCTTAAAACTTTGATCCCTTTGACGCGGGAAAGCATCCGCCGCGTTTTCCAACCGAATCCGTCATCCGCCAGAATCACTTCGATACTTTGCAAATTCGTATGATTTAGAACTGAACGAAGACATCGGTATGTCAAAAAGGCTTGTTGATATGCCGGGATAATAATCGAAACTGTCGGATCGACGGAAGACAGAAAAACCAATCGCTCCCGCCATGCCCGGCTCAAAATTCTCTTTATTTCCGCCACCCCCCCGGACTTTTTGTAAAACTCACCAACCTCCTTCGCATAATCGTAAACCCAGCGCAGTGGAGCCGTAATTCTCCAAGACAATGATCCGAGGAAGTTCCGGATAATAATGTCTTTCTCATTCAAAGAGAGATCCTTCTCCTTCACGGTTTCCTTGAGCAACATCGCGCGCCGGTAACGCTCCTGACTCACGTACCAGTAAGTCATCAGCATTTCCGTCAATTCAGACGGCGGCAGCGAAAGCAGGTTTTTTTCAAGAATACTCCGGTAGGCCGCCTCCCAGGTTTTCCGATCACAGCTTGTGGTCATCTGGGCTTCTTTTTCCCAAAGATTGTACTCCGCCGTCACCGTTCCCGTGCCCACAAAAGAAGTCTTGCGCGACAGCCGGAAAAGAAGATCCCAGTCGTCAAAAATCCCAAGGTGTTCGTCAAATCCTCCGACTTCCTCGAATAAACGGCGGGAAATCAGAAGACTCATGATCGGAATATAGTTTTCATAGTAAAAACGGCGGGCATCAAACGGCTCGTTATAAGGGAAAAGTTTCCGGCTGTTCCCCGCCGCTCCGCCCGGGGAAAGAGGCCGGCTCCTGAGAAAAGTCTGACACCCCGCGTAAACCACAAGAGCGCGGCTTTCCCGGACGCACGACTCCAGCGAAGCAAGATGCGCCGGGAGATAATTGTCATCGTCATCCAGGAAACTGATGTAATGCCCCCGGGCCTGCCGGACTCCGAAATTGCCCGCCGCGGGACAGCCGATACTTTTTTCGAGCTGAAACAAGCGCAGGTTCAGGGTCTGCTTGAACCCCTCCGTAATCGAACTGACGTCTTTCCCTCCGTCGTTCACAACAATCACTTCGTCCGGTTTCCGGACTTGATCGGCAAGACTCCGCAAAGCCCTCGGAAGAAAATGGAGCCTGTTTTTCGTCCTGACAATAATTGAGATTTTTACGGAATCGTTATTGTTTTCCCGCATCCGTTAGTTTTCCTTTTTCCGGAAACTGAAACGCAAAAGCTTACGTTGTCGGTCAATCGGAGCAATAGTATAATTCATCTTCCGTCGAAGCCAAGCGTTTTGACATCTCAGCTTTCTGAATTTACAACATAAAAGAGGCCCTTCGGTCGCGGATACTATGAGCCAAAAAGAAACCCTTCCAAATCCAACCTGGAGAAAAATTTTCGTCTCAGTTATTCTCCTGACAAGAAATGCGGAAAACACGCTTCCCTCCCTCCTGAATGCCCTCCAATCACAGGAAGCGGACCTTCCGCCAGAAATCCTGATTCTGGACTCCTCTTCCGACGATCAAACTCCGGAAATCGCCCGGTCCCGAAAAATCCCGCTTCACCGCATCGATCCGGAAACCTTCAGTCATTCCGGCACGCGAAATCTAGGAGTGTCTCTCGCTCAAGGCGATTACCTTGTTTTCATAACGCAAGACGCACTACCCGAAAACCGCTTCTGGCTCGAGGAACTCCTCAAGCCGTTCCGGGATCACTCAACTCTTGCCGCAACCTACAGCCGCCAGGTCCCGAAACCCGGGTGCAATCCCCTTGAAGCAAGATCCGTCTATTTGGGAGCGCCCGATCAGGATGAACTGCGACAGCTTTCGCTGAACTCCAAAGGGAACCGCCGTCATGATCTTTGGCATCACATCCGATTCTCAAATGTAAGCGCCTGCTACCGGGCGGATCTTCTCCACAACCACCCTTTCGACGAGCGGCTTTCCATGGTGGAAGATCAGGAATGGTGCAGGCGAATGCTTGAACAAGGCTTAGCGATTTATTACTGCTCAAAATCAATCGTCCGACATTCACACAACTTCGGAATCCGAAAAAATTACCGGCGAGCTTTCGAGTACGGAACCGCTTACCGGAAATTCATGCTGGATTCCCCCCCGAAAAAACTTTCCTTCATCCGGACAGCCCTCTGGGAAAGCTTGCGGGATTTCTTCTATATTTCCCGAAGCTCCATGCCGATTCCCGGAAAAATCGGTTGGCTTCTAAAATCCCCCTTCTTGAGATTCGCGGAAAGTTACGGTTTCCACAGAGGTTGGCATCATGGATAATATTTCCATTATTCTCCGCTGCAAGAACGAGGAACGTTCTCTAAAGCAAACACTCGAGAAAGTTCTTTGCCAGAAAACTGACACGCCGGTTGAAATCATCGCGGTTGATTCAGGTTCCACCGACAACACGCTTGAAATCCTCCGAAAACACAAAATTTCCGTCCTTCAAATATCTCCGGAAAAATTCTCCTACGGACGATCCCTGAATCTCGGCATTTCCCTCGCCCAAGGGTCCGTCATCTGCAATCTCTCGGCGCATTGTCCGCCTGCGGATGCCTGGTGGCTTCAAAGACTGACGCATCCCATTCTAAGCGGAGAAACCCACGCCGCATTCGGCCGCCAAATTCCGGTCCCCGGCATCAATCCTTTGGAAGAAGCGGTTTTAGAAAAACTGTTTCCCGCCGGCACGCTGATCGAACCGCCTTTTCCTTTTTCGAACGCCAACTGTTCTTTTTTGAAAAAGATGTGGCAGGAACTTAAATTCGATGAGGATCTCCCGCGTCTGGAAGACCTGCTTTGGTACACCCTTTTAAAGGAACATTACCGTTTCCGTTATTGTCCGGAAGCGGTCGTGTATCATTCTCATTTCCCGGATCTTCGCAAGATACAAGAGATTTCGTTTAACGACGGGCTGGCAAAGAAGATGATTTTAAAAAAATACGGCCGGGATCTCCTGAATGAGGCTTACCCGACTTGCTTCGCGAAAATGAAACACGTCTTTGCCGATATCGGATCGGTTCTGCGCTATTCTCATAGCCGGAAAAAGTCTTTTGCTGAGACGACAAGGATTCTTTTACTTAAACTTCGAGGCTGCATTTCTTTTCGGAAAGGATACTGCTCGCTCGAATAACTTTGCGCGGCTCCATTTCTTTCGCCTCCGTATTCCAAGTTCTAAAAACATCCCTTAATGACGGCCTTGAAAGAAACGAATCCCTGGGAGTACACCAGGCAAGTTGTATCTCGGGAGTGATAGCGCTTAATTTTTCTTTCCATCGCTGAAGAATATTTTCCGGATATTCCCCCGCAAGAAGAATCTTGGACTTCGCGGACAAATTCAATTGTCCGTTAACTCGAAATTTCGCGATCAGGATATTCAGCGCCCCAAAATTTCCCGACTTCAGATCTCCCGCAAAAAGCTTCCATCCCGCGGACTCAAGTAAACGGGGATGCCAATGCCAAACAGTCGTGCCCTTCAAAAAAGAAAGAATCGCCTGATACCAAGAAGAAAAAAAACCTGTTGAAAGATTGACATATAAAACCTTCACTCCGCCCACAGCAATATCCCAAAGTTCCTGATAGACCGGATCGCTCGGCATCAGATAAGATTCCCCCAGAAAGATCACGCAATATTCATCCCGAACCGTCCGACTTTTGACATCAATTTTCTTCCGCATCCTTTTCACGTAGCCTAACTCGCAAAACAAAGCCCCCAAAAGATTCTCCCTCCCCAGAAACACAGCATCCAAGCTTTTAGGTAAGAGAGAAAACTTCCTTCTCCCCGTCAGAAAAAGTTTGCACAAACGAAGCGCCAACTCGACATTCCGCATCGGGATTCGATGGTACTGTGGGGAAATTTTCTCGGGATGACGCCCAAAGAACTCATACGCTCGTTCGCCCAAAAACTCGCATGCCTTCCGTATTGCCGAAAAACCTCGCCCGTTGAGAAAAGATAGGGTTCCGCCATTCTGCAAAATCGTTACTTTAGAAAAAATTGCACGTTGCAGACGGGCAGTCGCATCGATGTCCAGAAGCCAATCCTCCGCTTCTTTAAAGAGCCCGGCCCCAATCAACGCCTCCCTTCGGTAGAGAATATTCGGAAAAATCCCACAATACGCTGCTTCATAGTCCGGAATCTTCTCGAAAGACACTCCCGAATCGTTCCAAAAATAACTTCCCGCGACCGCCCCTGTACGCAAGTCCTCAAAAAAAGGTTCCAGCAATTCCTGAAGCCACATACGCCCCACTGTTCCGTCTCCGCTGATAAAAGCGACATATTCATTGCGTGTTTCGAGGATAATCCGGTTTCTGGCAAGCCAGGTTGTTTCTTCCCGAAGAAATTTCACCTCCGGAAATTCCGAATCCCGGAAATTGCAATTTTCAAACCCGCCCCGGCAAACCACAAAAATCTCCATCCGATCCTTCGGGTAGTCCTGATCCCGTAAGCTTTCGAGCATCTCATGAATCTTCTCCGGTTTTCCCTTCGCCAGGACAACAATTGAAACATTAGGGAAAGAAAATCGATTCCCGGTTTTTCCCTTCTTGCCGGCCAAAAACTGCCCCATCCGGAAATACTCTCCGTCTCTGCCCAAACGCCGGCCGGGGATTCTTCCGTTTACAAACCACCGTAGGTTCCGGTCCCACGCCCATCGGGCCACCTTGAATTCCACCGCTTTATCGTCAACTTGCTGTTTGGGTTCCAAAGGAAGATCGTGAAAAATACGCGCGTCCATTAACAGCGCGTGAAAACCGGTAGCGTAAACACGTCGCGACATTCTTGTCGCTGAAGTAAAGTAGCAACCAAAATCGGGATTTCCTTTCACCGCACGCCAGGCAACCACACTATCCCGCATGGTGGATACCACCCGGGCCGAATAGAAATCCGCCCGGGTCTTCTTTTTCCCTTCCGAAAGCTTCCGGTAGGCGTCGGGAAACAGGCATAATCCGCTATCGAGGAGCAGAACTTCCCTTCCAGAAGCAAGACAACGGGCATGATATAGAGCCTCCTCCTTCCATCCCCTTTTCCCGCAATCTTCCGGAACGCTCATCTTCACATATTCTGTGCAATGGGCACGCAAATAAGCGCTTTCCGGAAACAACACTGTTTTATCTATGAAGATCATCTGCGTCTTGGATGGAATCTCCAGTGCTTTCAGACTTTCAACGCAACGCTTCAAGGCAAAGTTCATTTCCGAAATAAAAACAATAATGGTCAGATCAGAGGAAAGATACTTCTCCCGGATTTTCCAGCTAAAGGTTTCAATTTGTCCCGCTTTTTCCTGAATCCTCCATGACTGACTATCCTGGTGAACCCGGTAATAGATCAGTTTCTCATCAACCAGAACGCCTTGCCAGCCTTCGCGAACCATCGACAAGGCATGATCCCAATCTTCGGCAAAGGCTCCACCATCGGGAAGAGACACTCCATAGCAATTCAATTCACCGCGCCAAGCCTTCCGCCGGAGTAAAATCGCATTCTTCAGGAAATTCTGTCTCCAAAGCTGATAGGAATAAAACGGAATAACCCTATGGACTTCATGTTCATGCCAGCCAGAAGATTTTTCCTCCAAATGATGCGCGCCGCAATAGGTAAACCCGATACCGGGATATTGAAGCAGTGGCCCCCGCATCGCTTCATGATAACGCGGTGACAGCCAATCGTCCGCGTCGACGCAAACGATAAAATCTCCCGCAGAGTTCCGGATTCCCCAATTCCGCGCCATAATTTCCTGCCGAAAATCCACACGCAGATATTTCACCGTATCCCGGTAATGTTCCTGCCAAACACCGAAGGTTTGATCTTCAGAAGCGTCATCCACTAAAATAATTTCGTAGAAAGGAAGTGTCTGCCGAAGCAGACTGTCAAGGCATTGGGGAAGAAAACGGCCGTAATTATGGCAAGTCACAATAGCACTCGTACGAAATTTCACGTCACCGGCTCCGGAAGGAGGAAAAGGCTTTCATAAAATCAATTCTCCCTTGTCGAGATTCATCAAACGGCCCCGGCGCAAATCGCGAACATGTCCCAACACAACGGCCCTGCCATCGGGTTCCAGATGCGCACAGCGGACCGAGCCCTCGACAAACCAGCGCAGCCCCTGCTCAAACGCCCAAAGTCCCGCGTTCAAATCGCTTCCCCAGAAAGGGATTCCCTCTCTTTGAACGCAAGCGGGCATCCGCCGAAACACATCCGAATCCAAAAGAAGAAAACCGAAGCCAGTCGCAAAAACCCTCTTGGGTTGACGGAGTAAAGGAACAAACCAAATCCCTTCCTCCGGTTTTCCGCCCCGAACACGCCACGCCTGATATTCGGTAAGACGCCGGGAAAGGACCGCTCCTGACACAACGTCGGCCCGCTTGTTCACACAACATTCTTCAAGCTTTTCGAGCGCATTGCCGGGAGGAATCACATCATGCTCCCAAATCAAGAGCCGCTTACTCCGGATGTGAGGCTTCGCAAAATCGTAGAGACGGGTACAATGCTGAGGGACTTTCATGTAATCTTCACGCCGGGACCAATCAATTTCTTCAAGCCGGATTTTCTCGGAAAAACAGAAAATCTCCCCGCCGAGTTGTTTCAGTGCTTGATGGAAATCCGAAGAATTGCTGTTGTCGATGAAAAGCAATTGAATCCGCGAAGGTTTCCGGAGACGATCGAGCGCTTCCGCGTAAGGCTCCAGGAGCCTCCTTTCTCCGGAAAAGAGAGTCAGAACGGTCAAATCCTCCTGCGGAATTCCAGTCAAGGCCGTTGACTCCAAATTCGCATCACATCCCCGCCGTGGCGGTTTCCGGGACCGAAAACAAAACACGTTTCCCAAAAAGAAGATTTCTCAAAAAAAGATAGCCCAAAAATTTTCCCGTTTCGAACGGCCTTAAAATAAATTCCTTCGCAAACCGGTACTGTTTCTGATTTTTGATATTTTCAAGAAAAGAAATCGCCCGCCGTATTTTCCCCGCTTTTTCTCCGCCCCCGATATCTTCTATTCTCAACAGTTCTTTTTCCAAAGACCGGTAATAGCGATTCAAAAAAAGGAAAAGCCTCCCGAGAGTTACTTTCGTCACGCGACCGTAACAGGCGCTGGCCCGGTGAATTCTCCAAAATACAAGTTTTTCGGGAATAAAATACGCTGCCCCCTTAAGACTCAAATGTCCCAAAATCCACCAATCATAATTTCTTTCCGAAGTTTCGGGAATGGGTACCGCTTGGAGAAAAGTCCGCCGCGTCATAAAACTCGAAAACGTTGCGGCGGCATTTCGGCGAAGCAATGTTGGGAACAGATCGAAAGGGACCCTGAAAGGAATTTCTTTCCTGCAAAACGTTTCATACAAACGCCAGTAAAACGTTTCCGCTGGCTCTCCAAACGGCCGGTATTCCGAATAAACGATCGCGACTTCCGGATGCGCATCGAAGACCGCCACCTTTTTTCCCAGATTACACTCCTGCCAGTAATCATCCGCATCCAGAAAAGCGACGAGGCTGCCGTTCGCCTTCGAAAAGGCAAGCCAGAAGCTATCGACAATTCCTAAATGCTCATGCCCTTCATGGCTGAAGACACGGAGGTTGTCCGGAAAATCCTCCTGATATTTTATCAACCGGTCCCACGAATCATCTTCCGATCCGTCATCCACCACAATCAATTCAAAATTCCGGTAAGTCTGATTCAAAACAGACTGAATGGCCCTGTCCAAAAAACGGCCGTAATTGAAGTTTAGCATCAGCACGCTGACGCGAGGCACCAAAGACGCGAAAAAATTTTTCTCACTCATCATCTCCGCCCCCGCCAATCTCTCCGCGTAAAATCCGCGAACCGGCATCGTCCCGTTTTTCCCGAAGGCCCTCCGAACCCGGACCTGTTTTCAGCGCCGCTTCAAAACAGCGGAAAGCTTCAAGATCATTCCCGTCTTTTAAAAAAATATCCCCTGCAATTTCGTAAGCTCCGGCGTTTCCTTTCCGTAGCGCAAGTGCCCGATCAAAAAAAGCCATCCCCTTTTCCGGATTCTTCTTCCACCTCAGCATCATTTGGTATAATAAATCCAGTCCGGGCAAGGACGGATAAACTTTCCCGAAAGTATCGGCAACCCTTTTCGCCTGAGCCTCCTGCTTCAAAAGGCTGTAAAGGTTGTATAAATTCACGTAGGGATAAGGGAATGCGTCAGGGTACTTCCGAATGAGTTCCTCATAAAAACGAGCCGCAGTCCCAAAATCTTTTCGCCTTTCAAAAAACCCCGCTAATTTGAAAGTCCCTTGAAAACTGTCCGGCTCATACTGTAAAATGCGGCCCCATAACGTTCCGCTGTCCCGCCAACTATGGATCTGGACTCTTGTGATCGGAATCAGTAAAAAAATCGCCGCAATCAGAAAACCTGGAAGCAAAATCTTCCGCTTTTTCCCGATCAGTATCCCCAACGCGATACAACCCAAAAGAGGAAGGTAAAGATGCCGGTCTCCAACAGGAACAGGAAATAAAGTAACGACAGGCGCCAAAAAGCTTAAAAACCACAAGATCCAAAATCCATATTCTTTTTTTCTGACAATACCGTAAACGAGTGCGCCGGCGAGTAAAAGAAGGAAAGCCCCACAGATTATTTTCCCGCTATTTCCCGAAAGAAAGAAATTCTGCTCGGGATACAAAACCCTGAGTCCTAAAGGGAAAAAAACGTGTTTCAAATAAAAAAGAAATTTCCCTGCTTGCGCGAAGCAAATCTCAAGCCATTTCCCTTCCGTCAGGATTCGAAAGACACGCGGATAAAGCATGAGCGTCAGGACTGATAACGCAACCGCTAAAACGGTTCCGAAGAGATAAAACCCTTTCGCCTTTCCCGTACTTTTCCCGACATAAAAATAATCGTAAGCCGCAAATACCGCCAACCCCGCTACCGCGGTGACTTTCGACAAAAGCGCCAGAAGAAAAAAAACAAAAACGGCCAAAGCGGGAAATTTTTTTTCGGCCTGATTCCGCCGGGAGTAGGCGAAAATAAAAAAGGACGCAAAGAAAAACAAAGCGCAGAGAAGGTTCTTCCTCTCCGAAATCCAGACCACCGATTCAACCTGAACGGGATGAACCCCGAACAGCAAAGCCCCCAAAAAAGCCGGCCAAAGTTCACCCGAAAAAAGCTTTAGAATCAGAAACACGAGCAGGACATTCGCGATGTGAAGCCAGAGATTCGTCAGATGATACGCGCCGGGCTGATTGCCGCAGAAATAATAGTCCAGCGCGTAGGTCATTATCGGAACCGGAATATACAACCCGACATAAGGATTTTTGAACCAGGATAAAATGTCCTGAACCCGGAATGAATGGATTGAGGTGTTATGATAGACGTGGAGGTCATCATCCCAATTCACAAATTCAAAATCCCGGACCGGCGAAAAAAGCAAAAAAATCAGGATTCCGAGTAAGCACAAGGCCAGAGCCCCCGTCGAAAAAGCCTTCGGGGCCGCCGGAAATTTCCCCATAAAATGATCCTCCTTTCGGAAGGGTTCCGAAATACCGGTATAATCTACCACAAACAACCTCAAAAATCGCCCCGCCAAAACCTTCCGCTGTATTCTATTTCCAGAAGGTGCGAAATCGCAGAAAACCTTTGGCGGGATGACAGGCAAATGCTGCGGACCCCGAATCGCCATTCAACCCACCGTTTTGCTTGACAATAAAGGATAGGCCATTGGAATTCCGGGATTTGCCGTAATTTTTATCGTAGACCTGCAGATAAGGCCCTGCTAGTATCCTTTGCAAGTACTACTACTCTGTGCGGGCAAATTCGAATCATCATGTGAAAGCTGAGGTGATTTTTGGTATATCTAGCGACCTTCCTGATTGCATTCGCGAGTCTCGCCCTTGAAGTAACCCTCACGAGGATTCTCAGCTTGATCACATGGTATCATCTGGCTTTTTTTGCGATTTCAGCGGCCATGCTGGGGATGACAGCTGCTGCGGTCACCGTATTTTTGAAAAAAAACTGGTTCAACGGGAAAAATTTTCAGCACCATCTCGCTCTTTCATGCCTGGGTTTCGCATGTTCCGTACCTTTTTCTATTTTTATCCTTTGCCACAGCCGGTTTCCGGCCATTATTGCCTTTAATTTCACGATTATCCGCACCCTTCTGATCGTCACGATTGCCAGTTCTCTCCCTTTTTATTTCTCCGGGTTAGCCATCACCGCTATTTTAACGCGTCATAATCTGCCAATCGGCCGGTTATACGCCAGCGATCTGATCGGAGCCGCTTTCGGGTGTCTTTTCATACTCTTCGGCCTGGAAGTTTTGAATGCTCCGCGTCTCATTCTGGTCTCAGGCTTGTTTGGAATTGTCTCCGCAATCTTCTTCCTGTGGCATAAAGACAAGACTTGGATTTCCCGTTCCTTCTTATGGAAGGCCATTCCTCTCGCCATTCTGGGAATTTCGCTGGCGATCTTGAACTGGAATCTGAATCCGTTGTATGTCAAAGGCCAATCTGAATCGCGCGATTCAATACTTTACGAAAAATGGAATTCCTTTTCGCGTGTTTCCGTGCAAAAACCCAGGATGGATGAGCCTCAATACTGGGGGAAAAGCCCTCTGGCGCCGAAAACTCCCATCTTGCGGTATGACATGACAATTGACGGTCTTGCCGGCACAACGCTCAGAAAATTCCAGAAAAATGAAGACATTCAGCATTTGGCCTACGACGTCGTCAATACAGTTTATTTTCTAAGACCTCACGGAGGCGCTCTGATTATGGGTGTGGGAGGTGGACGGGATATCCAATCTGCCCTGCTTTTCGGCCAGGAGCGCGTCGTGGGAGTCGATGTAAATCCATTTTTCATCAGGCTGCATCAACATGAACTCAAAAACATATCCGGCATTGCCGCGAGCGGAAAAGTTCATTTGACCGTTGATGACGCGCGTAGTTATGTCGCCCGCACAAAAGAACGTTTTTCGGTTATTCAAATGACTTTAATCGACACTTGGGCAGCGACAGGCGCAGGCGCTTTCACCTTAACTGAAAACAACCTTTACACCCTTGAAGCTTGGACTCTTTTTCTGGAGCATCTGAAACCCGACGGCATTTTTACGGTTGCCCGGACTTTTAATCTGAGGGTCCCGCACGAAATCGGAAGAATGCTGAGTTTAGGCGTCGCCACTCTCTTAAAAAACGGCGTGACAGATTATCAGCGGCATCTCGCACTTTTAGCCTCCAATGAATCTTGCGTAATTCTTGTCAGCCGGGCCCCTTTCTCTATGCGGGATATACAGATCCTGCGCTCCGTTGCCGATCAGCTGAAATACATTTACTACGTGGAACCCGGCAAGATCCCCGACAATCCATTCTACCGGGAGATTGTGTCCGTCCAGTCCGCGGAGCAGCTAAAAAAGATTGCCCCGGAAGCTCCCTACAATTTTGAGCCAACGACCGATGAACAACCTTATTTTTTCAATAACCTCCGCCTCGGAAAAATTTTCATGCCGCTTCGTCACCCGGGAATCACGACGGGAAATATCATCGCCACCACAACCTTGCTGCTGCTCATCGCGACTTTGGCCATACTGGCTTTGATCACCATCGTGATCCCCCTCTTTGCTTGGGGCCGCAAACAGGGAGATGGAAAAGTCCTGTGGAGCGGGGCCATTTATTTCTGTTTAATCGGAGCCGGATTCATGTGCGTCGAAATCGGGCTCATTCAATTCTTGTCGGTTTTTTTGGGCCACCCGGCCTATGCCTTGGGGATCATTCTTTTCACCTTGATCTTGAGCGCCGGCTGCGGCAGTTTCATCAGCGAGAAATTCCCGCTATCGGAAGATCGAAAACTTTTCAGTCTTCCGGTGATTATGAGTATTTGCATTCTCGCGGTAAGAGCCCTGATTGTTTTTATCATCCATAAAATGGTTCCCGCTTCGACCACGGCAAAGATTCTCCTTACGATACTCATTCTCTTCCCGATGGGAATCCTGATGGGGTATTTCTTCCCGACCGGAATGCGCCTTCTCAAAATAATGAAACAGGCCCAAACCCCCTGGTATTGGGGTTTGAATGGTATCTTTGGGGTTTTGTTTTCGGCCTTAGCGGTTTTCTTTTCGATTTACTTCGGTATTTCGACAAACTTTTATATTGCGACCATTCTTTATGCCCTGACCCTTCCCTGTCTAATCTTGATTCGGAAAAAAAAGTCCAGGGAATTGGCTCAAGGGGCCTGAATTCTGTTATTTTAAATCACCCCGTTCGGACTTCTCCGGGATATCCTCCTCCATCTCAGCAGAAGCCGCTTCAACCCGAGTCATGCATTGCGACCTGTAGCCGGCAAGCCCCCAAACCCGGAGGCCCCTCAAGCAAGCCACACAATCCGCCGATAAACAAAGGACATCACTTACTGTCGGAAAGGAAGTCCTAAAATGCTATTTTATATTTTTTCCGGAATTCTGGCCGGGCTAATCATACTCCGCGCTTTGAAAGCTCGATCCTTCAGTGAAAAAATTTGTTTTTATCTTTTCCTGATCCTCTACGGGAGCCTTTTCTCCGACCTTTTTTTCAGGAGCAAGGATTTTCCCGATTGGTACAAAAATTTCATGCTTTCGATCTTTTCCTTCGGAATTCTCTGGTTTTCGGGTAGCTGGGCATGGAAAAGTTTCTCGCAATACCGTGAAAGGACTCGCCCCCTCAGGGAACTCAAGAAAAAACAGGGGCCTTTTTATGCGATTGTGACCGCCGCAAGGCTGATCGCCCAGGCAAAGATGGGCGCGCTCATCGTTCTGGAACGTTCCAATTCCCTTGATATCTGGTGTCAGAAAGGAATCCGGGTTGACGCGAAGCTCTCGCAGGAACTCCTGTTTTCCATTTTTACTCCCCCGGGAGCCCTGCACGACGGAGCCGCCATCATCCAGGAAGCCCGCATCGCGGCCTGCGGCGTTATCGTCCCGCTCACGAAATCCCCACGCTTTCCGAAAGAATTGGGAACGCGGCATCGCGCGGCAGTCGGATGCAGCGAAACCTGCGACGCGCTATGCCTCGTCGTGTCGGAAGAAACCGGTTGTTTCTCCCTGGCGGACCGGGGAACACTTTTCTACGATATCCCTTTCGAAAAACTGGGGGAATTTCTCGAGCAAGCCCTTCGGTTCCGGTTGGACAAAAATCAGCCTTCGGTCAGAACACTGGAAGTTTGAAACGGAGAAAAGTCCTTACCACTTTTTGAAGACAAAAAAGACTGCGACGGCCATCAGAAAAAATCCGACCCAATAATTCCACTTAAGGTCTTCCCGCAGATAAAAGACCGAGAAAACGCAAAAAACGATCAGGGTAATCACCTCCTGAATAGTTTTCAGCTGCGCGGCGGAAAACTGATAATGCCCGAAACGATTGGCAGGGACCTGGAAGCAATACTCAACAAACGCGATCAACCAGCTCACCACAATCGCCTGCCAAAGAGGAACGTTCTTATACCGTAAATGCCCGTACCAGGCAAAAGTCATAAAAACATTGGAAGCCGTTAATAAAACAATCGTTCTCATTCTAGAAAACCCGGTTCTTCATTTTTCTACCATAGCTTTCCCGCGTCGCGGATTCCATTCAGCACGAATTGAGCCGCAATCGCGGCAAGCAAAAGGCCCAAAAGGCGCGTAATGATTTTCATGGTAATACCGCTGAAAATCCTGGAACGGGTAGCCGCTATGTAGAAAATCAGGAAAGTAAGAAAAGAGACAAAAAAGATATTCCCGACGGCTATCAAACCGTAAGTCAGGCTTGGAGTCTGGCTATTGAGCAGAATGACCGCCGTAATCGCTCCGGGGCCCGCAAGCATCGGCACCGCCAGAGGAGTAACCGCAATATCGGCCTTATCAATACCCTCGCTCTGTTCCTCGGGAGTTTCTTTAATGGCGGAACGCTTGGCTTGAAGCATATCAATCGCAATCTTGAGCAGTACAATACCGCCGCCAATCTCAAAAGCGGGAAGCGTCACGCCAAACGCCCTCAAAATCCAGTGCCCTCCCAAAAAGAAAGCAAGGAGAATTAAGCAGGTCACTGCCGCGGAAATCTTGGCCATATGAATTTTTTCCGCACAGGTGTGTTTTTCGGTCATGGCAAGGAATGCGGGAACCGTGGCAATCGGGTCCACAATCACAAATATGGACGCAAAAGACAGTATCGCGAAATCGAAGATATTCACGTTTTCCAAGAAGCTCCCGCCGCCTAAAGTTTATCGAAAAACATCAGCGCGCCGATGACGACAAACAAGAACGCACCCCCATAGCGAATGTATTCCGGCCTGATATACTTGCTGAGAAGGGATCCCAATATAACCGAAATCATCGTAACCAGCATATACCCAAGCACGGAACCGATAAAAACAGAAAGAGGCTTCCCCGATCTGGAGGCAAGGCCGATCCCGACCAGTTGTGTTTTATCCGCAAGCTCGGCAAAAAAAATAGCGCTAAATGCGGTCAATATAATTTTCAAATCCATGATCTCCCCCTTTACTCGATGATTGCCTATCGCCCGCTTTCTCTTGAGAGCCACCGGATCAACGACGAAACGAAATTCACGTAAAAATTCCCCAATTCAATATTCATGGCCCCGCGCACATGAAGTTTGAGCCTGCGAGTCCCCCAGTCCACAAGCCCTCCACACCAATGCGGAGCGAGATCCGTGGCTAGCGCGGCGATTCGTTTCCCGGGATCTCGATCAATCACCAGCAAGGGATGTTCTCGATTCTCAAGATCCAGGCGATTGCGCCTCTTGCCGGAAACGATCTTTGCGGCACTTAGCAAAAGGCAACCGCGGGACTTGATCCGAAAGGTGTTCAGCCCGCATATCGCGGGAGGGTTTCGAAATGAAACGGAACGGACAATCGGATGGGGCTCTTTCAAAAGAACCAAAGCTCCTCCCGGGAAATTCGTCCTGTCATCGCGGTGAAGACAGGTAACCGGAAGGATTTCTTCAATCTTCGACCCCTGCCAGCCCGCGTAAGGTCCTGAAAACGAGCACCAGCCTCCAACCATCGCCAGACCCGCTCCGTCTTTTACCTGCCCGCAAACGATTCGCTCCGAAACAGCCGGCATCTGTTTTCTTGAAAAATCGCTTAAAATAATCGCGTCGAATCTTTTTTTCAGAAAACACGGGCTTAATGTTTGTGAAGGCGGGATATGCAAAAAATCCGCTTTCATCGCTCTGAGGATTCCTAAAAGATAATTGGCGGGCCCCCCAACCGGGCTATCCCCCGCGTACAAAACCTTCATCCCCCGCATCACGCGTCGTTTAAACATTGAACCGGAAAAGCATCGTGTCCCCATCCTGAACCACATACTCTTTCCCTTCAATCCGAAGCAGGCCTTTTTCTTTCACCACGGCGGTCGATTTCAAGCGAACCAGATCGTCGCAATTTATCACTTCGGCACGGATAAATCCCCGTTCAAAATCCGAGTGGATTACGCCGGCCGCTTCAGGCGCCTTTGTCCCGCGCCGGACGGTCCACGCGCGAACTTCTTTCTCTCCCGCCGTCAGAAAGGTAATCAACTCCAGCAATTGGTACGCGGCCCGGATCAGGCTGTAAAGACCGGGCTCTTCAAGTCCGAGAGCCTTCAAATACTCCCTTTGTTCCGTCTCCGAAAGATCGACAAGTTCGGCCTCAACCTTGCCGGAAATCACCACCACTCCGGACCCTTCTTTCTGGGCCCAGTCTCGTACGGTCTGAACAAAAGAACCACCCGACGGGAGATCATTCTCCGCGACATTGGCGCAGTAAAGAACCGGCTTGATCGTCAGAAAAGACAAATCGCGCAAAGCTTTTTTCTCATCCTCCGAAAGTCCCAAACGGCGAAGCGCGATTCCATCCTCAAGCGATTTCTTGACCTTTTCATAAAGAGGCATTTTCTCCTTGGATTCCTTGTCCCCGGTTCGGGCCAATTTTTCCGCCTTTTCATAAAGCTTCTGGATCGTGTCGAGATCTTTCAGACAAAGCTCGGTATCGATAATTTCAATATCGCGAACAGGATCCACGCTGCCCGCCACATGAATCACGTCCGGATCCTCAAAGCAGCGGACAACGTGAAGCACCGCCTCCACTTCCTTGATATGAGTCAAAAATTGATTGCCAAGACCTTCGCCTTTGGACGCTCCCTTGACCAATCCCGCGATATCGTAAAACTCAATCGTGGTCGGAGTGGTCTTTTGAGGATGATAAAGTTCCGTTAAATCCACCAACCGTTGGTCCGGAACCGGGACAATTCCGACATTCGGATCGATCGTGCAGAAGGGATAGTTTGAGGCAGGAACTTTTGCTTTGGTTAAAGCGTTAAAAATTGTGGATTTTCCCACATTCGGCAAACCGACTATTCCGCATCGAATGGACATGCCTCAACTCTCCTTAACCCTTTGCATTAAATTTTCAGATTTGCTACCCGCAAGAAAAAGCGCCCACCGCCAAAGCGATCCGGTCAAGCAATCTTTTGCTTTCCGAAACGTCCCGGCCGTGGGCGCATCTTCACAAGTCGAATATTACAAAAAAAACCTTACGCCTTCACCGCTTCTTTTTCAATCTTCGGATCTCTTAACAACAGTAAAATGAGGAGAATGGTCACAATGACCGATCCCCAGATCACCACCTGAGAATTCTGATACTTGATCACCAGCGGAATCGCCAGGAGCGCCACCATGTTCATCACCTTGATGAGCGGATTCAGTGCCGGTCCTGCTGTATCTTTCAGAGGATCCCCGACCGTGTCTCCCGTCACAGAAGCCTTGTGAGCATCCGAACCCTTTCCTCCCATATTCCCGTCTTCGATGAATTTCTTGGCGTTGTCCCAGGCGCCGCCCGCATTGGCCATAAACACCGCCAAAAGCTGCCCCGAGAGAATCATCCCCGCGAGAAACCCGCCAAGCGCTTCCTTCCCGAGAAGAAATCCGACCAAAAGGGGCGCGAGAATCGCAAGAAGTCCCGGACGGATCAGTTCTTTTTGCGCCGCGGCCGTGCAAATCGAAACAACTCTGGCGTAGTCCGGAAGTTTCTTCCCTTCCCAGATCAATTTGTCTTTCAGCTGTTCGCGCACTTCCTTGACGATCAGAAAAGCCGCTCTCCCCACCGCTTTGATGCTGAGAGAACTGAAAAGGAAGGGAATCGCTCCTCCAATCAAAAGCCCGACAAAAACATTCGGTCCCGAAACCGACAGCGAGGAGGCAATCTGATCGTAGGTTTGACGCGTGATCGCGCTAATGTCCGTGATATAGGCATTGAACAGAGAAATCGCCGCGATCACTGCCGATCCGATCGCAATCCCTTTTGTAATTGCCTTAGTCGTATTCCCCACCGCATCTAAATCCGCAAGGATCTGCCGCGCATCCTTGTTCAGATGCGCCATTTCTCCGATGCCGTTCGCGTTGTCGGCGACAGGGCCGAACACATCCATGGAAATATTGTTGCCCGTCAGCGTCAGCATCCCGATTCCACACATCGCCACACCGTAAGCGACAAAGGTCGGGTTCGTGCCTTGATAAATGAAAGCGGAAATCAAAATCGAAATGCAGATCACCAGAATCGCCCAAACCGTACTCTCCAAACCTACTGCAAACCCCGTAATAATGTTCGTCGCATGTCCCGTCTGACAGGATTCCGCAATGTCCTGCACGGGTTTCTTGTTGGGATCCGTAAAGTACTCCGTCAGGCGGTTCACCGTCACGGCAAGAAGGATTCCAACCATCGTTGTCCAAACCGGCCGCATATCCAGCCCCGCGATTCCGAAACTGCACCAGAACGGAAGCTGCTCCTTCCCTTCGAATTTCAAATAGAACAATCCGACCAGCGTAAATCCCACGATTGAAATAACGGCGGAAAGGATAAAACCGATATTGATGGCCTTCATCGCGTCCCGCAATTCTTCTTTCGCCTTAACCGCATAGGTCCCGACGATCGAACTAAGCACTCCGATCGCGCGAACGAGCAGCGGGAAAATAACACCTTTGTGCCCAAAGGAAGCCCAGCCCAGAATCATGGCCGAAACAATCGTGACCTCATAGGATTCGAAAATATCCGCCGCCATTCCCGCGCAATCTCCGACATTATCTCCGACGTTATCGGCAATCGTCGCGGCATTTCTGGGATCGTCCTCCGGAATATTTTTCTCGATTTTCCCCACAAGATCGGCGCCGACATCCGCCGCCTTGGTAAAAATCCCTCCCCCGACCCTCATGAAAAGAGCAAGCAGTGTTCCCCCGAATCCGAAGCCAAGAAGCACTTCATAGGCCTTTTCCCCGTAGATCATAAAAATCAGGGTCCCGCCGAAAAGCCCGAGCCCGTCTGTCAGCATTCCCGTGATCGTCCCCGTGCGATACGCAATTTTCAACGCATCGCCAAAGCTTTTACGGTTCGCCGCCGCCGCCACGCGGACATTCCCGCGCACCGCAAGGTTCATTCCCGCAAAACCGACCGTTGCGGAAAAAACGGATCCCATCAGGAATGCGCAGGCCCTTCCGATGGCAATATGTTTTTCCCCGGCCGTAAAGTAAAGAGCCGCCGTAATCAAAAGGATGAGAAACAGGATGGTTTTGAACTGCCGGTAAAGATAGGCATTCGCCCCCACGCGGATCGAACCGCTGATTTTCTGCATCTCGGCAGTGCCGGCATCTTCCCGGAGCACCTGCACCATGAGCAAAATCGCGTAGATCAAACCCGCAACCGCTGTCCCCATGACAGTCCACAGGGCTATAATTTCTCCTTGTGAAAATTGTGTAAAAACGGCCATTGTC